>MWSE01000040.1_pt1 | contig 55040 bp, 57 predicted proteins | sample 1021931 | NCBI WGS metagenome assembly MWSE01 (sample SAMN06338154, study PRJNA374545) | mollusc metagenome | biome: marine bay; material: sediment; isolation source: gill 28 cm from animal B | host: Kuphus polythalamius | place: Philippines: Mindanao | collected 2011-09-12 | reverse complement strand
GCAAAGCTCGCCGTCATGAAATCGATGGTCTTTACCGCACGCAGCGTTATGACGTATTCGTAGCGGCGTGCGTCACCGACCACGCCGACCGACTTGACCGGCAGGAACACCGCAAATGCCTGGCTGACCTCGTCGTAGAGATCGGCCTTGCGCATTTCGTCGATATAGATCGCATCGGCGCGGCGCAGGATATCGGCGTATTCTTTCTTCACCTCACCGAGAATACGTACGCCCAGCCCCGGCCCCGGGAACGGATGACGATAGATCATCTCGGAAGGCAGTCCGAGCTCGACACCGACGCGGCGCACTTCATCCTTGAACAACTCGCGCAGCGGCTCGATCAGCTGCAGCTTCATGTAGTCCGGCAGGCCACCGACATTGTGATGCGACTTGATCACATGCGCCTTGCCCGAGGCAGCGCCGGCCGACTCGATGACGTCGGGATAGATAGTTCCCTGAGCAAGGAACGAGACGTCTTCGAGCTTGGCCGCCTCTTCCTCGAAGATGTCGATGAACAGGTTGCCGATGATCTTGCGTTTCTGTTCCGGGTCGGAGACGCCCTTGAGACCCTTGAGGAACCGTTCCTCGGCATCCACGCGGATGACGTTGACGCCCATGTGCTCGGCGAAGGTCGCCATGACTTGGTCGCCCTCGTCGAGGCGCAGCAAACCATTGTCGACGAAGATACACACCAGGCGATCACCGATCGCACGATGCAACATGGCCGCGACGACGGACGAATCGACACCGCCCGACAGGCCGAGCACAACGCGACCATCGCCGACCTGTTCACGCATGCTGTGAATGCCGTCTTCGATGATGCTGTTCGGATTCCACAAGGCCTCGCACTCGCAGATCTCGAACAGGAATCGTTCGAGAATGCGGCCGCCCTGACGGGTATGGGTGACCTCAGGGTGAAACTGCAGGCCGTAGAAGTTGCGTGTCTCGTCGCACATGCCGGCCAATGGGGCGTTGTCGGTCGAACAGATGACCTTGAACGCCGGCGGCAACTCTTCAACGCGATCGCCGTGACTCATCCACACATCGAGCAGGCCCCAGCCTTCCGCACTGGTGTGGTCTTCGATGTTGGTCAACAGGCGTGAATGTCCACGTGCCCTGACCTGCGCATAGCCGTACTCATGCTTGTCGGATGAGGCGACGCGACCGCCGAGTTGCGCGGCCATGGTCTGCATGCCGTAGCAGATACCGAGAACCGGCACGCCCATCTCGAACACCATCTGCGGCGCACGTGGCGTGTCTTCACCGGTGACCGTCTCCGGGCCGCCGGACAGGATGACGCCGCGCGGCTTCTGCGTCGCGAGCGCCTCTTCGCAATTGTCATACGGCCAGATTTCGCAATACACGCCGGCTTCACGCACACGGCGCGCGATCAGTTGGGTGTACTGTGAGCCGAAATCGACGATCAGAATTCGGTGAGCATGGATATCAGTGGTCATACGCTCGTTCCATCAACAACTTCTGGTTAGACGAACTTCAATGAATCGACGTTCGTGCACGCTGCCTGGCAACGCCGTCACATCCGGCCGGATTCACCGCCTGAAAATAAACGAAGCGAGAAACACCGTTCCTCGCTTTTCTTAAATACATTGTCGCCGTCGCGTGTCGCTACCGATGCCTGCGAGCCGTGCGGCGAAACGCAAGAGGCGCAAGGAACGCGGGCGGCCATAGCCTGCCCTGAACGCTCATTGCGCCCCTGTTGCTACCGCCGTGACTCAGTCGCGTCGGTAATTCGGTGCTTCTTTGGTGATCTGCACATCATGCACGTGCGATTCACGCATGCCGGCATTGGTCACGCGGACGAACTCCGGCTTGGTACGCATCTCATCGAGCGTGGCACAACCGGTGTAGCCCATGCTCGAGCGGATGCCGCCGATCAACTGGGTGATCACATTGACCAGCGGGCCTTTGTAAGGCACACGGCCCTCGATACCTTCGGGCACCAGCTTGTCTTTACGGGTGTCTTCCTGAAAGTAGCGATCACTCGATCCCTGCGAGCCGCCCATGGCGCCCAGCGAGCCCATGCCGCGATAAGACTTGTACGAGCGTCCCTGGTAGATCTCGACCTCGCCCGGGGATTCGTCGGTGCCGGCGAACAGGCCGCCGATCATGACCGAATGTGCACCGGCGACGATGACCTTGGCGATGTCACCCGAATAACGCAGACCGCCGTCGGCAATTACCGGAACGCCGCTGCCTTCGAGTGCCGTGACGACATTGTCGACCGCCGTCACCTGCGGCACCCCGACCCCGGCAACGATGCGGGTGGTGCAGATCGAGCCTGGGCCGATACCGACTTTGACCGCGTCCGCACCCGCCTCGACCAGCGCCTTGGCCGCCGCGCCGGTGGCGATGTTGCCGCCGATCACCTGCACCTGCGGGAAGTGCTTTTTGATCCAGGCGACGCGGTTGAGCACACCGATCGAATGACCGTGGGCGGTGTCGACCGTGATGACGTCGACGCCGGCGTCCACCAACAGCTCGACACGCTCTTCAGTGCCTTCGCCGGTACCGACGGCAGCACCAACGCGCAGACGCTCCTGCGAATCGCGGCAGGCATCCGGAAAATCGGTGGCTTTTTGAATGTCCTTTACGGTAATCAGGCCACGCAGCTCGAAGTTGTCGTTGACCACCAAGACCTTTTCGATCCGGTGCTGGTGCAGCTTGGCGACCACCTCTTCGCGGCTGGCGCCCTCCGGCACCGTCACCAGGCGATCTTTGGGCGTCATGATCGAACTGACTTTCTCGTCCAGGCGCGTCTCGAAGCGCAGATCGCGGCCGGTTACGATGCCGACCAACTCGCTGCCGTCCACCACCGGCACGCCGGAGATATGGTTGGAACGGGTCAGTTCGAGGACCTCGCCGATACTGGTGTTGGGTGATACGGTGATCGGATCGTGGATCACGCCACTTTCATAGCGTTTCACCGTGCGCACCTGGGCCGCCTGCTCGGTCGCCGTCATGTTCTTGTGCACCATGCCGATGCCGCCGGCAAGCGCCATCGCAATCGCCAGACGGGCCTCGGTTACGGTGTCCATCGCCGCCGAAACCAGCGGGATGTTCAGTGCGATCTCGCGCGTCAAACGGGTCGCCAGATTGACATCCTTGGGCATCACCTCCGAGCGCGCCGGTACCAGTAGCACATCATCGAATGTCAGGGCTTCTTGGTCTTGGGCGAGGCGCATGCGTGTTTCCAACCTGGGGACTGAAGATAAGCTGAGCATTATAGGATTTGACGCATACTCGGTAAACTGGGTAGTCTCGAAAATGAGCCGCGGACCAGAGGTCCCAACTAGTCGCTTGGTGCCCTCACGCACCCGGTACGGAAACTGCGCGGCCAAAAGTCCGCAAAGGCACATGCCACGGTGTCTCACCGTAGGCGATTCGAACATAACAACAGCGTATTCAGGAGATGGAGTCACATGAAAAAAGTATTACTGGCGGCGGTTGTCGTCACCGTCGCGCTGGGTTTCGCCGGCTGTAAGAAACAAGAAACAAAATCTGCCAGCGGCGACAAAGGAACCTACGAAGCCGCACTGGCATCGGCCAAAGAAGAACAGAAGAAAGCGGCCGCCGCCGGTGGCGAATGGCGCGATACCGGCAAGATCATCCAGTCAGCCGAAAAAGCGGCAGCCGACGGCGACTACGGCAAAGCGACTTCGCTGGCCAGCAAGGCGGCAGATCAGGGCCGCTTGGGCCAGGAGCAGGCCGCCAGCCAGGTCAACTCGGGCAACCCGTCGTATCTTTACTGATCGGCTGCCGGAGCACGCACACCAAGCCGGGCATTGCCCGGCTTTTTTGTGCATGATTGACGGCCATGAGCGCCGCCGACCCAACGCAACGCGATATCTTCACCATCAGCCGCCTCAACAGCGAGGTGCGCGCCGTCCTCGAAGGCAGCTTCCCGCTGCTATGGGTCGAAGGCGAGATATCCAACCTCGCCACGCCACGATCCGGCCACCTCTACTTCAGTCTCAAGGACGCACACGCGCAGGTGCGCTGCGCACTGTTCAAAGGCAAACGCCAGTTGTTGCGCTTCGAACCGGGCAACGGCGAGCAGGTACTGGCCCGAGCGCGCATCAGCTTCTATGAACCGCGCGGCGATTTTCAGCTGATCATCGAACACCTCGAACCCGCCGGTGCCGGTACGGCGCAACGCGAGTTCGAGGCACTGAAGGCAAAGTTGCAGGCCGAAGGCCTGTTCGACAGCGCACGTAAACGCGAGCTGCCCGCGTTTCCCCGGCGGGTCGGCATTGTCACCTCGCCCTCGGGCGCGGCCATCCGCGATGTGCTGAACGTATTCCGGCGGCGCGCACCGCACCTTCAGATCACCATCTATCCCGCCCAGGTGCAGGGCCAGAATGCACCCGGCGAGCTGCATGATGCATTGCAACTCGCGCTGAGCCGCGCCGAATGCGATGTGCTGCTGCTCACCCGAGGCGGCGGCTCGATCGAGGACCTGGCCGCCTTCAATGACGAGCGGCTGGCACGCGCGATCGCCGCCGCGCATATTCCGGTGGTCAGCGCCGTGGGGCACGAGATCGATTTCACCATCAGCGATTTCGTCGCCGATCGCCGGGCGCCCACACCTTCGGCGGCGGCCGAACTGATCAGCCCCGACACCGATGCGCTGCTGCGGTCGATTGACAAGCAACGCCAACGGATCATCGGGGCATTGCGGCGTTCACTGCAGGCCGAACGCCGGCAATTGGGCACGCTGGTGGGCCGTCTGCAGCGCGCCGCCCCAGCCAGCCGCCTGCACCAGCAGCAACAACGACTCGACAGCCTCGACCTGCGCCTGGCTCGCGGCATGCGTGCGGCACTGGCGCGCAAGCACAAGGACATCGACATGCTGTCGCAGCGCTTACTCAGCCACTCCCCTGCGCGCCGCCTGCTGCTGCTCCAACAACGCTTCACGCCGTTGGCCGACCGTTTGAGCCAGGCATGGCTAAGGGCTCACGAGAGACGCCATGCGCGGCTTTCCGCCAACGCCCGCCAGCTCAATGCGGTGAGCCCGTTGGCCACCATGCAGCGCGGCTTCGCCGTGCTACGGCGCGCCGACAAGAGCGTGGTGACGCACACCAGTCAGGTGAATGTAGGAGAATCCGTCGAAGCCCTGCTGGCCAATGGCCGGCTCGATCTGGAAGTCACACGGGTCAGCGAGCAATCGATCTTCAAGCCATTGGACGACGTGCAGGAGCAGGACTGACCCGCACGGCGAGCGGTATCACTTTTTGCGGCGCACGAACTTCATCATGCGCCCACGCTTCTTCTGCTGCCGATCGGTCAACTTGTTCTTGCGCCCGGCATAGGGGTTGTCGCCGGATTTGAACTCAATACGCAGCGGCGTGCCACGCAGCTTGAAGACCGAACGAAACCGGTTCATCAGGTAACGCTGGTAGGTCGCCGGCACCTCGGCGGTCTGGTTGCCGTGAATCACCACAATCGGCGGGTTCTTGCCGCCCTGGTGCGCATAGCGCAACTTGATACGGCGCCCGTGCACCAGCGGCGGCTGATGTTCGCTGACCGCATCTTCGAGGATGCGGGTCAGCTCCGGCGTCTTCAGATCACAGGTCGCCGCGGCATAGGCGGCGTCGACTGCCTCCAGCAGGTGGCCTACGCCGCTGCCATGCAGCGCCGAGATGAATCGCCACTCGGCGAAATCCAGGAACGGCAGGCGGCGCTGCATCTCGCTTTTGATTCGCTCACGCTCATCGCCGCTCAGGCCATCCCATTTGTTGATGACGACGACCAGGGCACGGCCGCTGTCGACAATGTGCCCGGCGAGACCGGCGTCCTGGTCGGCGATACCCTGCTGCGCATCCAACACGAACAGTACGACGTTGGCCTGCTCCATCGACTGCAGCGTTTTGATCACACTGAATTTTTCGATCGTTTCGCTAATGCGCGCGCGGCGTCTGACACCGGCCGTGTCGATCAGCGTGTAGTGCCGGCCATTGGCTTCGAACGGAATGTGGATGCTGTCGCGCGTCGTGCCGGGCTGATCGAACGCCACCACCCGCTCTTCACCGAGCAGGCGGTTTACCAGGGTAGATTTGCCCACGTTGGGCCGACCCACCACCGCGATCTGGATGCCGGCGTCGTGCGGTGCGTCACCTTCGTCGCCGGGTTCGGGGAATGTTTCGAGGGCATCATCGATCAGCGAGCGCACGCCACGCCCATGGGCAGCAGCGATCGGCACCGGATCACCCAGGCCCAAGGCGTGAAAATCGCCGCTGATGCTGTCGTAGTCGAGGCTTTCGGTTTTATTGACGACCGCCACGATCGGCTTGCCGGTACGCCGCAGACCTTCGGCGATGATCTCGTCGCCGCCGGTGACTCCGTCGCGCGCGTCGAGCATAAAGAACACCAGGTCGGCCTCGCCAATGGCCAGTTGCACCTGCTTTTCCATCAGCATATCGACGCCCTCGCGGTCGCCGCTGATGCCACCCGTGTCGACCACCAGGTAAGGTCGGCCGCCCAGCTTGCCGACTCCGTATTTGCGATCCCGCGTCAAGCCCGGTTGATCCGCCACCAGCGCGTCGCGCGTGCGGGTGAGCCGGTTGAACAGCGTTGACTTGCCGACGTTCGGCCGACCGACCAAGGCAATCACCGGCAACATGACGACGTCCTACTGCGCCTCAGGTAAGCGGATCGCAGCCAGCTCGCCGCCGTCACCCTGAACGTACAGCACGTCGTCGACCACCAGCATGCCGCTGGTGATCGCATCGCTGCCGACGCGGGTGCGTGCGACCATCTTGCCGTCTTCGGCGTCGAGCCAGTGCAGATAGCCTTCGAAGTCGCCGACGACGACGTAGTCTTCGAGTACTGCGACATTCGACAGCTTGCGATATTTCAAGGCATCCTGACTCCAGCGGGCGTTGCCCGAGCGCAGGTCGAGTCCCCACACCACGCCGTCGTCGTCGCCAACAAACAGACCGGCGCGACTAGCCGCCATGCGGTTGTGTGACGACAGCTTGCGACGCCAGGCGGTGCGACCACTGGCCTGCTCGATCGCGGCGACTTCGCCTTGGTAGGTACCAACGAACACACCGCCACCGAGAATGATCGGGTCACCGTCGATATCCGCCAGGCGTTCGAGTTCCGAGCGCCCACCCGGCACCGTCACGTTGATATCCCACACCAGGTTGCCATTATCGACGCGCAGCGCGATCAGCTTGCCGCCGGCCATACCGACGAAGGCTGCGCCACGCGACAGGATCGGCGAACCGGTGCCATGCAGCGTGAGAGTCGGCACCTCGCGCTCGTAACGCCAGCGCTCGTTACCGTTGGTGGCTTCCAGGCCGAACAGCTTGCCGTCGATCGTGTGAACGACCACGACACCTTCTTCGGCCGCGGGCATCGACAAAACCTCGCTGCTGACACGCGCGCGCCACCGCTCTTCGCCGGAGGCCGCATCGAGGGCGATCAACTCGCCGTCGCTGGTGCCGATCAGGACCAGGCCTTCGCCCACACCCGGCCCACCGGATGCCGGTACCTCGAGGTCTACGTCCCAGATCGCCTTGCCCGACGCTCTGTCGAGCGCCTGCACGCGACCTTCGCCATCGGCGACATAGACGCGGTCGCCCAGCACGCGGGGCTCGAGATTCAGGCGCTGTTCGTCAGTGCCGGCACCGACATCACGCGACCAGATCTCCCGCGGCTGAATCTTGTTGCTGAAGTCGACCAACGGCGTCGGCTCGACCACGCTGGAGCTGCTGAACCATTCGGTAGGATCGGCGAACGTGCCACAGCCGCCGAGCACCAATACCATCGGTATCCAAATCAAACGTCGCATACCGATCTCCTCAGCTCGTGGGCACTTGGCCGCCGACATCGACGAGCTTCATGCGCAACAGGGTCTCGTCGGCGACGCCTTTTTCGAGTGCCTCCTGGTAGGCGCCGCGCGCCGCATCCCGATCACCACGTGCCGCATCCAGATCGCCGCGCAGCACGGCGAACTCACCGGCGAAGGCCGGCAACGGCGTGGCGTTCAACACCGACTGCAGGGCGTCGTGGTCGCCCATATCGAGCAGCAGCCGGCCCAGGCGCAGACGCGCAACCTCTTTGATCGCCGGATCGCTGCCATGGTCTGCGACCCACTGCAGGTGCTCGCGCGCTGCGGCTTTTTCGCCCTTCTGGTACGACAGCTTGGCCATCTCCATGCCGGCGAAGCTGGCATAAGCGGTACCGGCGTAGTCGCCGACCAATCGCTTGCCGTGTTCCAGCGCAGCATCGACATTGCCGGCGTTGCCGGCCTGCATCATGACATCGAAATAGGCAGACGCGGTTTCGCCCTGATTGCGTTCGTAGAACTTCCATCCTTGCCAGCCACCGATGATCGCGAAGCCCAATACCACGCCGCCGATCACCGATTTGCCGTTCTCCTTCCACCATTTCTTTATGGCTTCGACCTGTTCCTCTTCGGTCTGGTAGGCACTCATTTCAACCTTCCCCGTCTGTCTTTCGTTCTCTATTCGTTAAGCAAAGCGCTGCTTGAGCGCCGTGACCACATCGTCGCGTGAAATCTCGATCTGCGCGTCATCGCTGCGCAGCGGCTTGACCACAACGGTACCGTTCTCCAGTTCGCTGTCGCCCAGAACCAGGGCAAAGCGCGCACCACTGCGATCGGCACGTTTGAATTGCGCCTTCATGCCGCCGCCCCCGCAGTTGGCGACGATTTCGAGTTGCGGCAAGGCATCACGCAGTTGCTCGGCCATCACCAGGCCAGAGCGCGTTGCCTCTTCTCCCAGCAGCACCAGGTAGATGTCCGCGTTCACGGTCGCCGCGTCCGGCTGCAGCATCTCGAGTATCGCGATGAGGCGCTCGATGCCCATCGCAAATCCAACCGCCGGCACCGGCTTGCCGCCGAGCTGTTCGACCAGTCCATCGTAGCGGCCACCGGCACACACCGTACCCTGCGCACCCAGCTGATCGGTAACCCACTCGAACACGGTGCGCGAATAATAATCGAGACCGCGCACCAAGCGGGGATTAATCGTGTACGACACGCCGGCACTGTCGAGGGTTTCGCGAATGAACGCGAAATGCGATTGCGATTCCTCGCCGAGATGACTCATCAGGGTCGGCGCCTTGTCGAGCATATCGCGCATGTCAGGATTTTTGCTGTCCAGAATACGCAGCGGGTTGGTGGTCAGGCGCCGCTGGCTGTCTTCGTCGAGCAACGCGGCGTTGTCCGAAAAATACGCAACAAGCTCTTCGCGATAGGCCTGGCGCTCGTCCGGCGTGCCGAGGGTATTGAGCTGGAGTTCGAGCTCGGGAATGCCCAGGGCGGCCCAGATACGCGCCGTGATCAGGATGACTTCGGCATCGATATCCGGTCCGGCCATGCCGTAGGTTTCGACGCCGATCTGGTGGAACTGGCGGTAGCGCCCTTTCTGCGGTTTTTCGTAGCGGAACATCGGCCCCTGGTACCACAGGCGCTGCGTCTGGTTATGCAGCAGGCCGTTTTCCATCGCCGCACGCACGCAGCCGGCGGTGCCCTCAGGCCGCATGGTGACGCTCAGGCCGTTACGATCATCGAAGGTGTACATCTCTTTCTCGACGATATCGGTCACTTCACCGATCGAGCGTTTGAACAGCTCGGTCACCTCGAGGATCGGCATGCGGATCTCGCGGTAGCCGTAGGCCTTGAGCACAGTCGCCACACGCTGCTCGAGGAACTGCCACAGGGGCGACTGTTGCGGCAGCACGTCGTGCATGCCACGGATTGCCTGAATGCTTTTAGCCATGAAAACGTCTTGTAGAAAAAACCGAAGCCCCGCAAAGGCGGGGCATTGAGATCGTTACCGTGAAAGGCGAACGCCGGTCAGGGTTCCAGCGTGAACCTCGCCACATTGCCCTTGGCGTAGGGTGCCAGATCGACCGGCACGCCATTCACGCTGATCGTTACCGCGCGCGCGTTACCGATCACTATTTTATAGGGTGGCTCTCCGCCAAGCACCTTGCGCGTGCCTTTCGGCATCTCGCCGAACAATTTGAACTGCCGATCGCTGTCACGCACATCGACCCAGCACGGCGCGTTGAACGTCATGACCACCTCCGGCGTGGCCGGAGCTACTGGTGCCTGGCTGTCGGCCGACGCGGTGCCCGTCGCCGATTCCGCTGCATCCGTCGCGCTGCTCGGCGGAGCTGCAGGCAGGCTCAAATCGCCTGCGGCGTCATTCGCACTATCGACCGGCTCGGCTGCCGAACTGTCCAGCGGCACCTCGGGCGACGGCGCCGGCAGACGCAGGCTGCCATCAGCCATCGACGGGTCGTCCTGCTGCATCAGGCCGCCTTCCACCGTCCCATCATTCAGCGGCAGTGTGCCGTCGGCCGCCGCTTCTTCGGTCGCGGTGTCGCCGGTCGATACCGAGCCGGGCACGATGTCGTCGAGATAGCCGCGCCACCACACCAGGAAAAGTGCGATCAGGGTGATCAGCAGCAACCAGGTGACGGCCCCGGCCAGACCGCGACTCGGTCCGCCATCTGCCGGCAGGCGCGGCGAGGCGTGCTTGACCATGGCCTGTTTGGCGCTGTCATCCGGCCACTTCTCGTCGAACTGTCGCATGACCGATTCAACCGGCACATCGACGAACCGCGCGTAGTTGCGCAGGTAGCCGCGGACGAAAACGCGCGCACCGACCTCGTCGAATTTGTCGGCCTCGAGGGCTTCGACAACACTGCTCGTGAGGTGCAACTCGCTGGCGATCTTCGCCAGGTCGATTCCTTTCGATAATCGTGCGGCACGCAAGCGCTCACCAGGTCCCGGTGAGTAGAATTCTGTAACGTTGTTATTGGTTTGCTCGGGGATTACAGCGCTCATAGTTCACTCAATCGATTGCAGGAATTTGGCTTCTTCTGAATCCGGATATCTGGCTTTCAGTTTCAGGCTGTAACTTGCCATCTGATCCTTGTCGCCCAACTGATTTTCGGTGCGTACACCTAGCCATAGACTTTCAGGCGTATGCTTGGCCACTTCGCCGTAGCGTTGCAGATAGGCACGCGCTGAAAGGTAGTTCCCTCCCTGAAAACTGAGTTTCGCCATGCCCAGCAGGCTTGGCCCGAAGCGCGGGTTCGTGCGTAAGGCCCCACGATAGTCGCTCTCCGCTTTGCCGGTCGCACCGGCAAGTTCGTTACAGTGGCCGGCGTTATGCCATGCGAGCCACGGGGTGCTGTACAGAGGATTGGCCAGTGCCCGGCGGAAGTATTTGTCCGCCTCTTCGTAGTTCTTCTGTTTGCACAGATAAGACCCGTAGGCATTCAACGCCACCGGGTTGCGCGGGCCGACGGATACGGCCTTGCGGAACGACTCGCCGGCGGCTTTCATCTGACCAAGTCGCTGGTACACCAGCGCCAGGATGTAGTGGGCATTGCTCGACCTGGGGTCGACGATGACCGCCTTCTTGGCATTCGTCAGGGCTTCACTGAGATTGCCTTCTTGCAGGTAAACGGCAGACAGATCGATATACACATCCGCCGGGCTCGGTCCGACCAGCGGCGAACCAAGGTCGCCGGTGGCGCCGGCATCGTCGTCGTCGCGTACCGTGGCCTTATTACAGGCTGACAGCGAGACGCTGATGATTACGAGCAGCAGCAGTCGAACCCAACCCTGCGTCATTGAACATGCTCCTGAACTACCGGAATCCGTTTGAACTGGCGCCGACTGCGGTCGCGCACCTTGCCTACGAGCTGACCACATGCCGCATCGATGTCTTCGCCGCGCGTTTTGCGCGTAGTCGCGATAATGCCGGCACGCTTCAGGCGCTGACGAAACGCCTCAACCCGCTCTTCGGGCGAGGTTCGATAATCACTGCCCGGGAAAGGATTGAACGGGATCAGATTGACCTTTGACGGGACACCCTGAAGCAACCGGATCAGGGCCTTGGCATGGGAAATCGAATCGTTCACACCATCAAGCATGACATATTCCCAGGTGATCTTGCGGCGTTTGTCGCTGCTTATAAAATTTTTACACGCCGGGATGAGCTGCTCTAGCGGGTATTTCCTGTTGATCGGCACCAACTGGTCGCGCAGCTCATTGTCTGGCGCATGCAGCGACACCGCCAGGCTGACATCGCTGAGGTCGCGCAGCCGGTTGAGCGCCGGCACGATGCCCGAGGTACTCAGAGTCACCCTCGCCTTCGAGATCATGTAGGCGAGATCCTCCTGCATCAGATCCATCGCGGGGACGACATTGTCGATGTTGGCCAGCGGCTCACCCATCCCCATCATCACCACGTTGGTCGGAATCCTGCCGAGTTCACGCGTCGCCAACCACACCTGGCCGATGATCTCGTCGGTCGTCAGATTGCGGTTGAAGCCCTGCTGGGCGGTCGAACAGAAGGAACAATCGAGCGCGCACCCCACCTGCGACGACACGCAGATGGTGTCGCGGTTGTCTTCCGGGATATGCACGGTCTCGATGTGCTGGCCGTCGGCCAGTTCCAGCACCCACTTGGTGGTACCGTCACGCGCCGGCTGCACCAGCGTAATCTTCGGCACGACGATCTCCGCTTGCTGCTTGAGCTGATCGCGCAGCTTCTGCGGTACATCGGTCATGGCATCGAAATCGATCACGCCGTGCTTGTGGATCCACTTGAGCACATTGCGACCGTGAAAGGCCTTGGCGCCCAGGCCGACGAAATAGGCCTCGATGGCCGACTTCGTCAGTCCGACTAGATTGGTCTTGGGCGCCTCGGTCATCAAGTGTGGCTCAGCGGGTGCGCTCACACACGCCTTCGGGGAAGAAGAAAGCGATCTCGGTGGCGGCGGTGTCGGGACCGTCGGATCCGTGAACCGCGTTTTCGTCGACCGTCTTGGCGTGATCGGCGCGGATCGTGCCCGCGGCGGCTTCCTGCGGGTTGGTTGCACCCATCAGCTCACGGTTCTTGGCAATCGCGCCCTCGCCCTCGAGGACCTGCACCATAACCGGACCGGAGGTCATGAAATCGACCAGATCGTTGTAGAACGGACGCTCTTTGTGGACGGCGTAGAACTCGCCTGCCTGCTCGCGCGACAAGTGCATCATCTTCGCTGCAATAATGCGCAGACCGCCTTTTTCAAACCGGTTGTAGATATCGCCAATGACATTTTTTGCCACAGCATCCGGTTTGATGATGGAAATGGTACGTTCAACGGCCATCGAAAACTCCAATAAGATCAGATACAAAAAGACGAAATCGAGCAGCCGGCGGCTGCCTGATGAATAGAACCCGAGTGTTGTTTTTCGTTATTTTTCCCGCCAGAGTCGTGTGGTTTTAACGCAACGACTCGAAACAGGTTTAAGAATAACAGAATTTCTCTTTTAAATCGGGGGCTTAGTTTGGTAATTGAAACACAGGCAAGCGGGGTCGGCAATTAGGATAATTGCCGACGCACGTCGAGCACGTCGGGAATCTGGGACAGGCGTTCCATGACCCGGCTGAGTTGAGTCATGTCGCTGACCTCGGCGGTGAAACGCATATTCGCCCGCTCGTTGCGCCGATCGGACTGGGTGTTGACGCCCAGCACATCGATCTCGGCATTGGCGAACACCGACGAAATGTCCCGCAACAGACCTTTGCGGTCGGCCGCGAACACGTGGATGTCGACCAGGAAACGCGAGTCGCGCTGTGTATCCGCCCACGAGACGTCCACCAGGCGCGCCCGGTGTTCGGGGTTCATTTTGCGCACTACGGCGCAGTCCGCGCGATGGACCGTCACGCCGCGTCCCTTGGTGATATATCCAACGATATCGTCGTAAGGCACCGGTTTGCAGCATTTGGCCATCTGCGTCATCAGGTCGCCGATGCCCTCGACGACGATCTGCCCCGCACCGCCTGCGGACTTCGAGGGCGCCCGTTGACGGACCTTCTCCGGAATCTCCTTATCGGCGATGTGCGCGGGATCGCGACGCGCCCGCTCGATCTGGGTATTTGCAAGCTGGATCGCCGAGAGTTCACCGCGTCCGATCGCGGCGAGCAGATCGTCCGGTGTCTTGAAATTGAAACGTGCGGCGAGCTTGTCGAGATCGGGCTTGGGTACGCTCAAGCGCGCGACTTCGCGTTCAAGGCTGTTGCGACCGATCGCCACATGCTCGTCGAAGTCCTGCTGCTTGAACCACTGGCGAACGCGGTTGCGGGCACGACTCGTCGTCAGATAACCCGAGTGCGGATTCACCCAGTCGCGACTCGGCCCGCCTTCCTTGACGGTCAGAATCTCGACCTTTTCACCGCTTTTCAACGGTTGGGCCAACGGCGCGATATGCCCATCGACCTTGGCGCCGCGGCAACGATGACCGACCGAGGTGTGGATCGCATAGGCAAAATCCAGCGCCGTGGCACCATTGGGCAGCTCGATCACCTCGCCCTTGGGGGACAGCACGTAGATGCGACGCGCTTCGAACTCGGCATCTTCCTCACCGGGCTCGAACTGTTGACTGTCATCGTCCTGCGTCTCCAACCAGCGCCGCATCCACTCGATACGCCGTTCGAGTTCGTCATCCTTCTGACTGGCCTCTTTGTAACGCCAGTGCGCCGCCACACCACGTTCGGCATGCTCGTGCATCTCGCGGGTACGCACCTGGATCTCGAGCGGCTTGCCGTCATCGCCGACCACCGCGGTGTGCAACGACCGATAGCCGTTCGGCTTGGGATGCGCGATGTAGTCGTCAAACTCACCAGGCACCGGTCGCCAGATGCTGTGCGCGATACCCAGCACCTCGTAGCACTGCGGCACGGTGTCGACCAGCGCTCGCACCGCGCGCACGTCGAACACCTGGTCGAAATCCACGCGCTTGCGCTTCATCTTCTTCCAGATGCTGTAAATGTGTTTCGGCCGCCCGGTGAGTTCGACCGGGATCCCCGACGCGGCACAGGACCCGCCGAGGCGCTCGATCACCGATGTGACGAAGGCCTCGCGCTCGCGACGCTTGCCGTCGAGCTGTTTGGCCAGCGTGATGTATTGCTCGGGCTCGAGGTAACGCAGGCAGAGATCTTCGAGTTCCCACTTCAACTGCCAAACACCGAGGCGGTTCGCCAGTGGTGCATGCACCAGCTGCGTCTCGCGCGCCACGCGACGTTGCACGTCGGGTGGCATGCGCTTGAGGCGGCGCATCAACTGCAGACGCTTGGCAAGCACAACAAGGATGGCGCGCACGTCGTTGGCGATACCAAGTAGCATGCGCCGCAGGTTCTCGACCGCTTTCTCGTCGGTGTGTTCGGAACCGCTGGCCGACAGCCCGCGTATCCGCGAGACCTGCTCCACCATGGCGGTGACAGCTGGACCGAAACGCTTGGTGATGTCGGCTGCGTTGTAGGCCGGATGCCCGGGCAACTCCGACAGCATCGCCGCGATCAGCGGTTCGCGATCGAGCTTGAGGCTGTCGAGGGTATCGACCGTGTGCAGCAGCGACAGGAAGCGATCAAAACCGTCGGGCGCTTTTTCACCCGCATGCGTAGTGCGCGCGATGTGCGCGGCGGCACGCAGCGCCTGCACATCTTCCGGCGAGCGCCGCTCGGCCAGTTCCGTCAGCCAATCTTCGACTTGCTGCTCGGATGCAGTGCCCTCTTTCGGCAGATTGGTTACGAGCGAGACCATCGTGCTGCTTGCCGGCTCCTTCGGGAATGGCGCGGTGGACCATCAACCGCGCATTACGTCAATCAAGTACATGGCTTACCAGGCCGTCGGCAAGCTTCGGCTCAAACCAGGTCGATTTCGGTGGCATGACCTCACCGGCATCGGCAACCGCCATCAGGGCCTCCATCGTGGTCGGATACAACGAAAAAGCCACCGCCCAATTGCCGCTGTCGACGCGCTTGGCCAAGCCCTCCAACCCGCGAATACCGCCAACGAAATCGATACGTTCGTCGCGCCGCGGGTCGGCGATACCCAAGATGGGTTCGATCAGGTTGTTTTGCAACAGGCTGACATCCAGCCGCGCCACCGGGTCGTCCTGTGGAATAGTTTCATCATGGATGTTCAAGCGATACCACTGCCCATCCAGGTACATGCCGTAATCGCCGCTGGCCGCCGGCTTGACCGGCTCATTGCTGAGTTCGAGATCGAACGCACCGCCGACGGCGGCCAGAAAGTCGTCCTTGCTCATTCCGTTCAGATCGCGAACCACGCGGTTGTAATCGAGGATCTGCATCTGGTCGTGCGGGAAGACGACGCTGAGGAAATAGTTGTAGCCCTCGTCGCCGGTGTGCTGCGGATTGGCCTCACGGCGCGCATTGCCGACGCGTGATCCGGCCGCCGAGCGATGGTGCCCATCGGCCACATAGATCGCCGGCATTGCATCGAAAGCGGTGGTCAATTGCGCGATCCGGTGCGCATCGTCGATGCGCCACAGCTCGTGGCGAACCCCATCGCGCTCGGCCGTGACGTCAACGTCCGCTGGCGTTGCGCTTACCTCGCGCAGGATGCCGTCGACCACGGCGTCCGCCTTATAGACCAGGAACACCGGGCCGGTCTGTGCATTCAACGTATCGATCTGGCGCACCCGGTCATCTTCTTTCACCGGCCGGGTGAACTCGTGCTTCTTGATGCGATCCTGGTCGTAGGCCTCGACCGACGCGGTCGCGACCAAGCCGGTCTGCACATGCGCCCCCATCGTCAGACGGTAGGCGTAATAGGCGGGCTCCGGGTCGCGCACTAGTACCTGCTCGGTCAGCATCCGGTCGAGGTTCTCGCGACCCTTGGCATACACGGCCGGATCGTACGGATCGACGTCATCGGCCAGATCGATTTCCGGTCGCGAGATATGCAGGAAGCTCCAGGGTCGATGCGCTGCGAGCGCCTTGGCCTCGCCACGATCAACGACGTCGTAAGGCGGTGCCACCACATCGTCGGCACGGCCGTCGTTCGGGCGAAGACCACGAAAGGGTTTGATCAGCGACATGTGTCCTCCTGCGGGTGCACGCATGGATGGCGAGCGGCTTATGGGAGTAAGCGCCGGATTTTAACAAGTGTCGCGCGTGAATGCCGAACACCTTTCGCCACCCATTGCCAGCGGTGGTGGTCGGCGATCATCGAAAGTGCGGGTGTCGGCTAGTCGCTTTCTTCGATCCACGCGGCCTGGATGGCTTCGAGGACCTTCTCGCCGCAATGTGCAGGATCGTCATCGAATTCCGGCAGCTGACGCACCCAGTTCATCAGGTCGACGAAATTGACGGTCGCCGGATCGACATCCGGGTGTTCTTCGTCGAGCTGGATGGCAATCTCAATGACATCGGTCCACTTCAGGCCCATGTGCAGGTCCTCGCAGCCGGGATTCGGCTCAGTGATTTTCTTTGGCGTGATTGATCGTGTACTTGGGGATCTCGACCACCAGGTCGGCATCGCCGATCACGGCCTGGCAGCTGAGTCGTGATTCCGGCTCGAGGCCCCATGCCTTATCGAGCAGATCGTCTTCCTCTTCGCTCGATTCGTTCAGCGAATCGAATCCTTCACGCACGATGACGTGACAGGTGGTGCAGGCGCACGATTTTTCGCAGGCATGCTCGATCTCGATGTCGTGGGCCAACGCGGCATCACAGATGGTCTGACCCGGCTCGGCGTCGAACGCCGCGCCTTCGGGACAGATCTCTTCATGGGGCAGAATAATAATTTGTGGCATAGCTTCAGTTGTTTTCGTCGTCGCCCGGGGACGCAAAATCGTCGACCCGGTGGCCCGCCATGGCCTTGCGAATATTGCTGTTCATGCGTCGTTCCACGTAGAACTCGCAATCTTTTTCGAGCTGCTTGATCGCCGCCTGCACTGCGGCGGCATCGGTCGACGACTCGGCGGTCTGGGCCAACCGGGACAGCGATTGGCGCACACCTTCCAGCTCATCAGACGAGAGCAGCTCTTCGGCATCGGCCGCCAGCGCGGCATTCAGTGCCTCGATAACCCGTTGCGCCTCGACCTTCTCTTCGACCAGGCGCCGCGTATCCATATCGTCACGCGCATGGTCGATCGAGGCCTGCAACATGCCGGTGATCTCGTCGTCGGTCAGACCGTAGGAAGGTTTGACCTCAACGCTCGCAGTCACGCCCGAGGTCTGCTCCTTGGCCTCGACCTGCAATAATCCATCGGCATCCACCGAGAAGGTCACACGGATGCGTGCCGCACCGGCGACCATCGGCGGAATCCCGCGCAGCTCGAAACGCGCCAGCGAGCGACAATCGGCGACCAGTTCGCGTTCGCCCTGCACCACGTGGATCGCCATCGCGGTCTGGCCGTCTTTGAAGGTCGTGAACTCCTGCGCACGCGCCACGGGGATCGTCGTGTTGCGCGGAATGATCTTTTCGGTCAAGCCGCCCATCGTCTCGATACCCAACGACAGCGGGTTGACGTCGAGCAGCAGCATCTCATCGTCCGGCTTGTTGCCGGCGAGTACGTCGGCCTGAATTGCTGCGCCAATCGCGACCACGCGGTCGGGATCGATGTCGACCAGCGGTTCACGACCGAAGAACTCGCCGACCATCTCACGCACCCGCAAGGTGCGGGTAGAGCCGCCGACCATGACGACATCCTTGATCTCGTCGGCCGCCACTCCGGCGTCGCGCAGCACGCGGCGACTGGTGTTGATGGTTTTGCGAATCAGCGGATCGATCAACTCGGCAAGTTGTGCTCGCGACAGCGAACCCTGCCAACGCGCTCCACCCGGCAGATCGAGTTTCACCGATGCCTCGGTTGCGCCGGCCAGTGTCTCTTTGGCACTGCGGGCCTGATCGAGTACATGACGCAAGGTGCCGCGATCGGCATCCGCAGTCAGGCCTGCCTGCGCCAACAGCCAGGTGGCGACGGCCGCATCGAAATCGTCGCCGCCGAGCGCCGAATCGCCGCCGGTTGCCATGACTTCGAACACACCCTTGTTCAGGCGCAGGATCGAGACATCGAACGTACCGCCGCCGAGATCGTAGATCGCATGCACACCGTCGGCGCCACGGTCGAGCCCGTAGGCAACCGCAGCCGCGGTCGGTTCGTTCAACAGGCGGTAGACATGCAGGCCCGCCAGGCGCGCCGCGTCTTTGGTTGCCTGGCGTTGTGCGTCGTCGAAATAGGCCGGCACGGTGATCACCACGCCGCCGAGTTCGCCACCGAGCGTATCTTCGGCGCGCGCACGCAGCACCTTGAGCACCTCGGCCGACACCTCGATAGGAGTGACGTCGCCGGCGACGGTGTGAATCCGCGGCACCGCGCTGTCACCGGTAACGAACTCGTAGGGCAGTTCGCTACCGATCGTTTTGACATCGCCGACGCCGCGCCCGATCAGGCGCTTGGCCGACGAGATCGTGTTGAGCGGATCGGAGGCGGCCGCTTTGCGCGCCGCTTCGCCGACCTCGACGCCATCTGCCGTATAACGCACAACGGAAGGCAACAGGTGTTGTCCGTTTGCATCCGGCAGCGTCTCGGCGTGGGCGCTGCGTACCGTCGCCACCAGGGAGTTGGTTGTACCCAGGTCGATACCCGCCGCAAGCCGGTGCTGGTGCGGGGCATCCGATTGGCCGGGCTCGGCAATCTGTAACAAAGCCATCAGTATGTCTCTTCCAGGTCTGCTTCGACCGCTTCGGCTTCGGCATGCAGCTTGTTCAGAAACTGCATCTTCTGCACCGTCTTCGCCGCTGCATCGAGACTCTCGCTGCTGGCCTCTTCGAACTGCACGGCCAATTGCGCCACCTGGGTCTTGATCAACTGGACAATCTCGCGCATCAGCTTGTCGATGGCCGCATACGGGTCACTGCTCGACGGTATGTCTTCGAGGGTTTCGCGCAGCTCCATCTGCTGCATCAAGAACGCCGGATCGTCGAGGGTCTGCTGTTTGTCGTTGTCGTAACCGTTCAGCGCCAACAGATATTGAGCACGCTTCAGCGGATCCTTTAGCGTTTCATAGGCCTCGTTGACCATGGTCGCGCTCTGCAACGACAGGCGCTGGCTCTGCTCGCCCGCTGCCGCAAAGCGATCGGGATGTACCACTTTCTGCAGTTCGCGATAGCGGTTGGCCAACTCGGCGGTATCGACAACAAACCCGACCGGCGTGCCGAACAGCTCAAAATAGTTCTTGGAGAAATCGAACATCGGGGTATGCAATTAACGACGCCCGCATGACGCGGGCGTTTCGGCTTCTACGACAATCGGCAGCTCAGACCTTGAAACTCTCGCCGCAACCGCATTGATCGGTAACGTTGGGATTGTTGAACTTGAAGCCTTCATTCAAACCTTCTTTACCATAGTCCAGCTCGGTGCCGTCCAGATAGAGGAGGCTCTTCTTGTCGATGATCACCTTGACGCCGCGGTCTTCAAAGACCCGATCGTCTTCATCAAGGTCGTCGACGAACTCGAGTACATAGGCAAGCCCTGAACAACCCGAGGTCTTGACGCCCAGGCGCACGCCCAGGCCATGGCCGCGGTTGGTCAAAAAACTCTGCACGCGATCTGCCGCGGCTTCGGTCAACGTGATGGACATATCCTCAACCCCGCCGCGATCAACCGCCCTGCTTGGACTGGAAATCGGCAATCGCCGCCTTGATGGCGTCTTCGGCCAGAACCGAGCAATGCACCTTGACCGGCGGCAGAGCAAGCTCTTCAGCGATCTCCGAATTTTTGATCTGGCGCGCCTCGTCCAGCGTCTTGCCCTTGACCCATTCGGTCAACAGCGAGCTGGAGGCAATCGCCGAACCACAGCCGTAAGTCTTGAACTTGGCATCCTGAATGACGCCGTCGTCGCCGACCTGAATCTGCAACCGCATCACGTCACCACATGCCGGCGCACCCACCATACCTGTTCCCACGTTGGTGGCGTCTTTATCCAGCACCCCGACGTTGCGCGGGTTTTCGTAGTGATCGATGACTTTGTCGCTGTAAGCCATGGTAAATAAACCTCTCGTTTTTCAGGTCACCCGACATTGCGCCGGGTGACCAGCTGCTACATCAGATCAGTACCGCGGACGGCGCGGGCGATCTTCTCGCGGCTTGGCTTCGTTTACACGAATGTTGCGACCACTGAGCGGCTTTTCATTGAGCCCGTTGATCGCTGCTTCGGCCTGCGAGTTATCTGGCATTTCTACGAAACCGAATCCCTTTGAACGACCCGTGTCGCGATCCATGATCACGTTCGCACGTGATACCTCACCGAACGCTGAAAAAGCGTCACGCAGATCGTCGTCGGTGACTGCGTAAGCCAGATTACCTACATATATATTCATCACAGAATGCTCTCAAGCGTGTGGTCCGTAGCACAAAATCCACCGGTAACCGAACCACATATCACCAGCGGACTGCGGATAAACCCGCGCAATACTCTTTCGAGACGGATATTCTCCTATCCGCATCGCGAGGCTACACCTAACCCGCGAATTACACAAAGCCTGAAGTTAAATGTGACAGGATGGTGCAACTATTTTTTGCGCTGGCGCAGATGAGAGCACTTTTAATAGGTAGGCTCAATGCGCTACCCATTCGACATTTTTAAGATCGATGCCCTCTTTGTACATATCCCACAGGGGGCTCAACTCGCGCAGCCGCTCCACCTGTCCGCGCACCTGGGAAAGTACATGGTCGATCTCTTCCTCGGTCGTAAAACGGCCGAGCGTGAATCGCAACGAGCTGTGTGCCAGTTCGTCTTCCCGCCCCAGCGCGCGCAGCACATAACTGGGCTCAAGGCTCGCCGAGGTACATGCCGAACCCGATGAAACCGCCATGTCTTTCAGCGCCATCATCAGGCTCTCGCCCTCGACGAAATTGAAACTGATGTTCAGGTTACCGGCGATGCGCTGGTCCATGTCGCCGTTGACGTAGACCTCTTCCATGTCCTTCAGGCCGGCGTAGAGACGATCACGCAATGCGCGGATACGCTCGTTCTCGGTCGCCATCTCTTCTTTGGCGATGCGAAACGCCTCGCCCATTCCAACGATCTGGTGCGTCGCAAGCGTACCCGAGCGCAGCCCGCGTTCGTGCCCGCCGCCGTGCATCTGCGCTTCGAGGCGGATGCGGGGCTTGCGCTGCACGTACAGCGCGCCGATGCCCTTCGGACCATAGATCTTGTGCGCGCTGAAGCTCATCAAATCGACCGGCAGCTCCGCCAGGTTGATCGGCACCTTGCCGGCACTCTGTGCGCCGTCGACATGGAAGATCACCTTGCGCTCGCGGCAGATTGCGCCAAGCGCGGCGATGTCCTGGATCACGCCGATTTCGTTGTTCACGTGCATTACCGAGGCAACGATGGTGTCGGGCCTTATCACCGCTTCGAACGCCTTGAGGTCGACCAACCCACTCGGCAAAACATCAAGATAGGTGACTTCAAAGCCTTCTCGCTCGAGCTGACGGCAGGTATCGAGTACCGCCTTGTGCTCGGTCTTGACCGTGATGATGTGCTTGCCCTGCTTCTGATAGAAATGGGCCGCCCCTTTGATCGCCAGGTTGTCGGACTCGGTCGCGCCCGAGGTCCAGATAATCTCTTTCGGATCGGCGCCGACCAACGCGGCGACATTGGCGCGCGCCTCGTCGACCAGCTTCTCCGCCTGCCAGCCGAAGGCGTGCGAACGCGATGCCGGGTTACCAAAGGCACCGTCCGGTGTCAGACAGGCGCACATCTTCTCTGCCACGCGCGGATCGACCGGCGTCGTTGCGGAATAATCAAGGTAGATCGGGAATTTCATGAAGCGCTCCGAGCCTGCTTGCTTCTCATCTTTGTTGTTATGGAATCAGGCGCCTGCCGATTCGGGCTGCAGATCAGCCAACCCGACCGAAGCCACCTCGTCACCCTGCTCCTGGCGCTCGGCCACTTCCTGAACGCCCTGCCGGTTCATCAGATCCTGCAGACTGATCCGGTTGAGGTAGTCGAAGATGCGATTGCTCAGGTCTTGCCAAAGGTCGTGCGTCAGGCACTGATGGTTGTCCTGGCAATTGTGGGCACCCCCACACTTCGTCGTATCGACGTTTTCGTCGACTGCCGAGATCACCTGTGCGACGTAGATATCGGATGCCTCACGGCCCAGCGTGTACCCGCCACCCGGGCCGCGCACGCTCGATACGAGGTTGCGCTTGCGCAGTCGCGAAAACAGCTGTTCCAGGTAAGAAAGCGAGATGCCCTGACGCTGTGCGATGTCGGCCAGTGTAATCGGACCCTGCCCATGGTGAAGAGCCAGATCCAGCATCGCGGTGACCGCGTAACGGCCTTTGGTTGTGAGCCTCACCAGTATATACTCCGCCGCTGAGAATGCAGCGGACTATACATTACCGAGTAAATTAGTCAACTATTACTCGCGCGCATTTCTCGCGGTTATTTGCCGCCCTTGTCACCCTCTTCCAACTGCATTTTGCGTAGCTCGTCGGCCGTCGAGATGATCTCGCAACTCTCCAGGCCCGGCAGGTCTTCCTCACCCGGCTCGAAACCCATCTCACGCATCGCCTCGCACATGCGCTGCATCTTGGTTTCCATGACGTGCACATGATCGAGCATGCAGTTGATCGCGTGGGCGACCGGGTCCGGCGCATCGGCGGTCGCGCCGTAGGCATCGAACCCCATCTTCGTCGCCATCTTCTCACGATGTTCGGTGTCGACGTTTTTGTCTTTGCGCTCGATCAGTCGGCCGGGTACGCCGACTACCGTGCTGTTGGCCGGCACATCACGCACCACGACGGCATTCGAGCCGATACGCGCGCCCGAGCCGATCTCGATCGGACCGAGCACCTTGGCCCCTGCCCCGACCACCACGTCGTTGGCCAGGGTTGGATGGCGCTTGCCTTTCTGCCAGCTGGTGCCGCCGAGGGTCACGCCGTGATACAGGGTGCAGTCATCGCCGATCACCGCGGTCTCGCCGATAACCACCCCCATGCCGTGATCGATAAAGAAGCGGCGGCCGATCACGGCACCGGGATGAATTTCGATGCCGGTCAGCCAGCGGGCGATATGCGACACCATCCGCGCCAGCCAGTGCAGACCCACACCCCACAACCAGTGCGACAGTCGATGAAACAGCAGCGCGTGCAGCCCGGGATAGGCGGTCAGGATCTCCAGCGTACTGCGGGCCGCCGGGTCGCGATCGAAGACGATACGCACATCTTCGCGAAGGTTGTCGAACATGGATCTCCGACTTGAATCTACGGATGAAAACACAACACTTTACAGGAAAGCTCCCGCAGCAAACCAGCGGGGGCCGACTTGCTCCGGCCACCCTATGACCGTTGCACGGGGACGTTTTTTTCAGTCAGTCGCCGGCGTCGCGACGCATCGACTTGCGCCCCTGCGCCGCGCTCAATATGCCGCGCAGGATATTGATCTCGTCGCTGGCCGGTGTGGCGCGATGGAACAGTCGACGTAATCGGCGCATCAACTTGGCCGAGCGCCGCTCGTCGGTGAAACCGATCTCATCCAGGGCCTGCTCGAGGTGGCCGAAGAAACCCTCCATCTCGGCGTTGCTCGCTACGTCTTCCATCGACTCGGTTGGCGTGGTCGCGTCGACATCGGCCACCATCAATTCATAAGCCAGCACCTGCACGGCCATCGCCACGTTCAGCGAACTGTATTCGGGGTTGGTCGGGATGTGGACCAAATGCGTGCACAGATCGAGCTCGTCGTTGCTCAACCCCGAACTCTCGCGACCGAACACGATCGACACCGGCGCAGTCGGCGCTTCAGCCAGGGCCAACGCCGCCGCCTCGCGAGGTGTGACCAACGGCCAGGAGACGGAACGCAGGCGTGCGCTGGCACCGATCACGATGCGGCAATCGGCTATTGCGTCGGCGAGTGAACCGACCACACGCGCGCTCGCCAGGAGATCGTCCGCCCCCGAGGCGCGCACCGTGGCCTCGTCGCAGGGAAAGCGCTTCGGATCGACCAGCACCAACTCCGACAGACACATGTTTTTCATCGCGCGCGCAGCAGCGCCGATGTTGCCGGGATGCGATGTCTGCACCATGACAATGCGTACGTTATTCGTCATGGCGCGAGAGCTTATCAAATGCACAGACAGCGGCGCTTCGCCTTTCCGCGCCACTGGATTTCCCGTATGCTCGCGCGCCATGAATCCCACGACCAATATTGCAGTACGCGCCGCGCGCCAGGCCGGCAGCGTCATCATGCGTTCGTTCAGTCGGCTCGACAGTCTGACCGTGATCGAAAAGCAGTCGAACGACTACGTGAGCGAAGTCGATCGCAACGCCGAGCAGGCGATCATCGACACGATCCGCAAGGCCTACCCAGGCCACGCGATCCTCGCCGAAGAGAGCGGCGCCCAGGGTAAGGACGATTTCCAGTGGATCATCGATCCGCTCGACGGCACCACCAATTACCTGCACGGCTTTCCGCAGTTCGCCGTGTCGATTGCACTGCTGCACCGCGGCCACCTCGAGAGCGGCGTGGTCTACGATCCGCTGCGCGACGAGATGTTCACGGCCGATCGCGGCGCAGGTGCCTTGCTCAACGATCGCCGCATCCGTGTCAACGATGTCAAAGGTCTGCACGGCGCCCTGCTCGGCACCGGCATCCCGTTCCGTGACCAGCGTTATATGGATGAATACCTGGGCATGATGAAAGACCTGGCCAAGCCGGCTGCCGGCATCCGCCGCCCGGGCTCGGCCGCGCTCGATTTCGCCTATGTCGCCTGCGGCCGGCTCGACGGCTTCTGGGAGCTCGGCCTGTCGGTCTGGGATTTCGCAGCCGGTGCGTTGCTGGTTCAGGAAGCCGGCGGCGTGGTGACCGACATCCGCGGCGGCAGCCGCCACCTTGAGACCGGCAACGTGGTCACCGGCAGCATCAAGCTGCACCGCGAAATGATCTCCACGATCCGGCCACATGTGCCCGAATCAATGCCCGCCTGACGCCAAAACCGTTCGTGAAACGACAAATATCCGAGTGACACTGTGTGAATTAGGTGTTGCCCAGGTGTAACGCCCGTGTTACTAATCAATCGTCATTATTGAGAAGCTTCTCGGGAGCGGATGGCGAATGGGGATGAAGCGATACATGACGTCGGCAGTTGTACCGCCGGTTGGTGCATGCCGTTACGGTTGCGGAACAAATTGCGCCGCGCCGGTCACTGTATTCTGGCTATTCGGCGTCGTCAGCGTCGTCTACGGCTTTCTCGGCGGCCCGACGGGCGAAGCCGGCATCAGCTGGTACACCGTCGCACTGGGTTTTGCCATGTGGGGCATCGCCGCTGTCTGGACCATGCTGACCCTGCAAGGGGTCGAGGCCGACCGCTGCCACGGCATGTGGAGCCCACGCGACCACCATGTCGAACCGTCCGATGCGGAAAACGATCCGTTCGACGAGATCAAGAAAGCCCACTGACAGCAAACAGCAAAAAGCCCGCTCACGCGGGCTTTTTTCATTGATCGACAGCCTCGATCAGGAATCGATGTAGCCTTCCTTGACCAGATACAGGTAGATCTCCTGTGCCGCCTCCATCGGCGACACATTCGCCGTATCTATCTTGATCTCGGCCCGTTCGGGCAGTTCGTAGGGGTCGCTGATACCGGTGAATTCCGGAATGATGCCCTTGCGCGCCTTGGCGTACAGCCCCTTGCGGTCGCGCGCCTCACACACTTCCAACGGCGTTGCCACATGCACCTCGATAAAGGCGCCGCGGTCTTCAACCATCTCGCGCACCGCACGCCGCGTTTCGGTATAAGGCGCGATCGGTGCGCAGATCGCAATCCCGCCGTTCTTGGTGATCTCACTGGCGACGTAGCCGATACGCCGGATGTTCAGGTCGCGGTGGTGCTTGGAGAAACCCAGCTCGCTCGACAGGTTCTGACGCACAATGTCGCCATCGAGCAGCGTCGCCGGACGGCGCCCGCCTTCGACAAGCTTGCCGTAGATGATCTTGGCCAGCGTCGATTTGCCCGACCCCGACAGGCCGGTGAAGAACAACGTGAAACCCTGACGGCTGCGCGGCGGGTAGACGTTGCGCAACTCGGCGACGACCTCGGGATAGCTGAACCATTCCGGCGGCTGCTCACCCATTGCCAGATCCTGCTTGAGCTGGGCATCGGTGTACTCGATACCCTCCAGTCCCTTGGCCGCAATCTCGGAAACGCCCATGAAGCGTTGCTTCTCCGGCACATACTGATGCGGCTCGACATGCACGATCTCGATGCCCAGGCGACCGGCATGCTCTTCGATCAACGCCTTCGAGCTTTCGGTGTCGTAGAACGGCGCGTCGTTGCCGTCGACCGGTGGCGGACCGGCATGCTTGGGGCCGACGATCATGTGCGAGCAACCGTAATTCTGATGCACGATCGCATGCCACAGCGCTTCGCGCGGGCCGGCCATGCGCATCGCCAGCGGCAGCAGCGAAAGCATCGCCAGGTTGTGCGGAAAATATTTGCGAATGGCCTGGTAGCAGTGCACACGGGCGTAGTACTGCAGATCGCCCGGCTTGGTCACACCGACGGTTGGGTGCAACAACACATGCGCCTGCAACTCCTTGGCGACCCTCAGCGTGATCTCGCGCTGCAGGCGATGCATCGGCTTGCTGGTCTGAAAACCCACCACGCGCCGCCAGCCGAGCTTGGCGAACATCGCACGCATCTCTTCCGGGGTGTCCCACAGATTCTCGAAATCGTGGTGAACCGGCGCCTGCACACCTTCGATCGAACCGCCGATGTAATGCGAATTGACCGAGTTCATCAGGTAGCGCACACCCGGATGCTCGATGTCGCTGGTACCGTAAACCTGTTGCGCCTCGTGCTGTTTGTCCGGCTGCCAGATGTCGGACACCGTCAACACGGCCGGCATGAAGCCTTCGTTGTCGCGCAGCGCAACCTTGTCGCCCGGCTTGAGCTTTTCGGCTATCTGCTCGGGCACATCGAACACGATCGGGATCGGCCACAGGGTGCCGTCGGGCAGGCTCAGGTTGTCGACCACGGCATTGTAGGCGGCCTGGTCCATAAAACCGGTCAGCGGCGTGAACGCGCCGTTCATCAGCAGTTCCAGATCGCACATCTGGCGCTGACTCAGGGTGACCGACGGATACGCGCCGGACTCGTTCTTGAGCACCTCGGCAGCTTCGGGATCCGCCAGCAGGTTAACCAGGTCCTCACTGCCGTGCGGCAGTATTTTCGTCGTCATCGATGCGAGCTCACTTCATAAATAATCAATGGATGTAGCGGAACGAGCCGATAGCCTCATTTAAAGGAGTCTAAGAGGAATCAAACAGCCAAAAGATGAGATATGCGCATAATGAACATCTAACGGCTGCTCCAAACCGGTCTCTGGAGATAGCTGGCCCGCGTCGCCGACGTAAAAGCTTGATCGATTATAACAACGCCGGGTGACAACGCGCGGACACCGGTCACGCGCGCCGTTCCCTTGCTGGACGTTCAACCGCCGAGCTTGGCGACCACGCGCTGCAGGATGTCGCGGGCTTCGCTGGCGACCGCTTTCGGCTCATCCGTAGCGGTCAGCGCGAGCACCGGCACCGGATCCATGAAACTCACCACGGTGCTGCCGCCGTCGACCTCACGCAGCACGAAATTGCACGGCAACAACACGCCGGCGTTCGGCTCGCTGCCGATCACGCGATCGGCCAACTTGGGATTGCACGCCCCCAGGATGTGGTAAGGCGGAATGTCTTTGTCCATCTTGTTCTTGAAGATGGCCTGTACGTCGACATCGCTGACGACCCCCAGATGCTCCGACATCAGGGTTTCGCGCACTTTCTCGAGGGCGGCGGCAAACGGCATGGAAAGGGTAACGTTGAACTCGTAGCTCATGATTTCCTCACTGACTGAAACGACAAAACGCAGCACTCTAGGCAGGCCGACAGGCAGGTGCAACGTCAGAAATCAATTTGACCCACGACGAAATGGTGGCACTATGCGGTCGGACACAAAGATATAAAAAAAAAGGGCGGGAACGACAAGAGGAAATCGGCCGCCCATCGGCCAACCGCGCAGCCGAAAAGCCAACGGGCCACGCGTACGGGGGGGTACGCGGGACCCGTCGGGAGGGTGCTCAGGTGCGGACTATTCGAGACGATCCATATCGCGATTGTCCTTGAACATGCGCCAGCCGCTGATCATCGTGCTGATCAGCGATTGACGCGACATGATGTCTTCGCGAATCGCGACATACACGTGAATGATCACGAAGCACACCAGGGCCCACATCACCAGGTGGTGCCAGGTATGCACGTCCTGACTCTGGCCGAACAACGGGATCACCCACGAGCTGAACAGCTCGAACTGCCACGACCCCATGCCGGTGCCCTCGCCGTACAGCGCGAAGCCGGTCACGATCATGAAGATCAGCATCCACACGAACAGGACGTGCATCACGACCACCGCCAAGGGGTTATGCCCGGTGTACTTGCGTGGCTCTTTGACCATGAAGGCATACCACTTGATCTCATGCCACACGCCACTCCAGAACTTGCCACTGAACAACGGTGGCGCGAACAACTGGCGTGCATGATGGTTACCGACAAACGCCCAGTAGATGCGGAACAGGAACCCGATCGCCAGTATGTAGCCTGCGGCGAAATGCACGAAGCGGATGTAACCCATCAGGAAATTGTCACTGGCTTCGCCCGGCACGCTCGGCAGCGGGCTGCCGATGAAGTAGCCGGTCAAGGCCAAGGTCACGATGCACAAGGCATTGACCCAGTGCCAGATCCGTAGCGGCGCCTCGTAGACGTAGACCGCCGGCTCCGAATGGGTTTTGGTTGCCATGGTGGTCATAGGCTACTCCTGACGGTCGTTGTGTCGGCCCGACACCTTGCTGCGCCGCGCCAGGTACCAGCCCACACCGCCGAGAATCGCCAGCAGGGCGATATGCTCGATGCCGAACATCGGGTGCCAACCATCATTCACCGAGTGCAGGCCGTGCCCAGGATGGGCGATCGCCCACCCGCTAATGGTCGCCAAGGCCCCGAACAGCATTGCCGTTTTTCGTTTCATCATCGTCGTTCTCCTCGCCTTAGCGGACCTTGACGCTGGTGAGTTCCTCACCTTCTTCAGACATGACATGCGTTGAGCACGCCAGGCAGGGATCGAAGCTGTGCAGACTGCGCAGGATCTCTACCGGCTCATCCGGACGCTCCATCGGCGTGTTCATCAGGCAGGCCTCGAACGCGCCGATGTTGCCGGCCGGGTCACGCGGCGAGCCGTTCCAGGTGGTCGGCACCACGCACTGGTAGTTCTCGATACGGCCGTCCTTGATCTTGATCCAATGACCAAGCCCACCGCGCGGTGCGGCGACGGTGCCCACACCCTTGGCCTCTTTCGGCCAAGTCGACGGATCCCACTTTTCCATGTTGGCAGTCGCGGTATCGCCGGCCTTGATGTTGGCCATCAATTCGTTCCAATCGTCGACCATCATGTCGGCGCAATACTGTGATTCCAGCGCGCGCGCCAAGGTCCGGCCGATGGTCGACTGTAGGACGGTCTTGGCATCGGCATTGGTGCCGGCCAGTTGGTTGAACGCCGCGACGCTGCGGTGTACCTGCTCTTGCACGTATTCGACGTTCTGCGCGTACGCCAGGGTGTAACGCGACAGCGGACCGACTTCGACCGCATGACCGCGCCAGCGCGGCGACTTGATCCACGAGTACTTGGCGCTCTCGTCGAGTTCCTCGATGTTGGTCCGGCTGCCCTTGGTGCCGCGACCCAGTTCGAAGTTCGGCTCGGTGATACCGTCCCATGGGTGCAGCCCCTTCTTCTCGTCGGGGTAGCTGTACCAGGAATGCGCAACGTACTCCTGCACCTGCTCCGGATCGCGCGGATCGATGGGAAGCACCTCGTTCCAATTGCCGTTGAGGATGACGCCACCCGGCAATTGATCGGTCGACTTGTCGTAGTTGACCTTCGGATAGGCACCGTAATCCATAACGTTCTTCGCGCCATGGCCACCACCGTACAACCAATTCTTGTAGAAGCTGGCAATCGCGATAACGTCGGGAATGTAGACGTTGTCGTTGAACGCCTTCATTTCGTCGATGCGCGCCTTGACGAAGTTGAGGCGTTCCATGTTGAGCGGTGCGCCGGCGGATAGATCGCCATCCATATTGATCGCACACGGCACGCCACCGACCAGGTAGTTCGGGTGCGGGTTCTTGCCACCGAACACGGTGTGCACCTTGACGAACTCCTTCTGCATGTCGAGCGCTTCGAGATAGTGCGCGACCGCCATCAGGTCGACCTCCGGCGGCAGCTTGTACGCCGGGTTGTCCCAATAGCCGTTCTTGAACGGGCCAAGTTGCCCTGATTCGATGAACTTACGGATGCGGGTCTGAATATCGCGGAAGTAACCCGGGCTCGACATCGGATGATGCGGCGACACCAACTGCTGGATCTTCGAGGTCTCTTTCGGATCCGCTTTGAGCGCATTGACCGGGTTGACCCAATCGAGCGCGTGCAGGTGATAGAAGTGCACGACGTGGTCATGCACTTGCAGCGTCTTGGCCATCATCTCGCGAATCAGGTGGGCGTTCTTCGGGATCTCGATACCCAGCGCATCTTCCACCGCACGCACCGAGGTCAAGGCGTGACAGCCGGTACATACGCCGCAGATGCGCTCAACGAAGGCCCAGGCATCGCGCGGGTCGCGGCCCTTCAGAATGACTTCCAGTCCACGCCACATGGTGCCGGATGACACCGCGTTGCGAATGATGTTGTTCTCGTCGACGTTGACCTCGCAACGCATATGGCCTTCGATCCGGGTGACCGGATCAACCACCACGCGCCGGCCGCCGGTGTCGAGGTTGTAACCGTTAGGCGTCTGTCCTTTCTGCTGGGCGCGCTTGACGGCACTAACGGCGAGATGTGCGGCGGTGGCTGCACCGACGACGCCGGCGGCAGTCATACCGACCTTGTCGGCATTGCTTTCGACACCGAACTGCTTGATATCGGTGAGGCGGGCATACCAAGAGCCCTTGTCCCAGAAGCCGTCTTCGGAACAACCGATACAGCCGTGACCGGCCTGGATCGGGAACGAGGTGCCCTCATTCCAGCGGATGGTGGAACAGGCGTTGTAGGTGGTCGGGCCCTTACAGCCCATCTTGTACAGGCAGTAGGCCTTGCGGGCGTTCTCATCGTCCCAGCTCTCGACGAACTGACCGGCATCGAAATGCGGACGGCGGTAGCACTTGTCGTGGATACGCTGGCTGTAGAACATCTTCGGCCGACCCTGGCGGTCGAGCTCGGGAATGCGGTCGAAGGTCAGCATATAGGTCACAACGGCGGTCATGACCTCGGCGATGGGCGGGCAGCCCGGCACCTTGATGATCGGCTTGTCGTGAATGACTTTATGAACCGGCGTGGCGCGCGTCGGGTTCGGCTTGGCCGCCTGCACGCAACCGTACGAGGCGCATGAACCCCAGGAGATGATCGCCTTGCAGTGTGCCGCAGCATGCTGCAGCTGTTCGACGAACGGCTTGCCGGCGATGATGCACGACATGCCATCCTGGTTTAGCGGCGGGTTGCCCTCGACCGCGAGGATGAAGTTGCCGTCGTATTTCTGGATGGTCTCTTCGATGATGGCTTCGGCCTGGTGACCGGCCGACGCCATGATGGTGTCGTCGTAGTCGAGTGAGACCATCGACAAAACCACGTCCTTGGCCAACGGGTGTGCCGAGCGGATGAAGGATTCCGAGCAGCAGGTACATTCCAGGCCGTGCAGCCACAGGATCGGGATGCGGGGCTTGGTTTCCATCGCATGCGCGATCTTCGGAACGAACGCTGGACCCAACCCCAGCGCGGCAGCCGTCAGGCTGCAATATTTCAGGAAGCTGCGGCGGGTAATCCCCTGCTTCCGCATCACCTCGTAAAAGGTCTCTGTCATGCTTATCTCCCGTGGCAATAGCGCAACTCGGCCGGTGCGCTTTGTGTAAGCAGGAATAGCAAAGACTCTGCCAAGTTTTTTAGGCTTTGAAAAACAAAGGGTTATGCTGTTTTCTCGATTTCAATCCTAAGCATTGCCGAAAAGCGTTAAACGGTTCTTTGCACTCAGCTGGAAGGAACGCTTTCACCTCCGCCGGCAGCGGTCAGCCGCTTTTTGAATGAAAATTCATGCATGAACGCCAAGTGGCAAGTGTTCAGCCGGAACTCGACGCCAGGCGCCACCAAGTAACCGCCTTCCCCAAGCAAAATCGTCAAGTATTCTGTAAAGTTCTTTGCCGGATTGCCGACATCACTGAAAGGATTGTTTCCGAATTCTGCTGCACCGACCGGATAAGCATTCAAGAACACGTTGAAAATCCGGTACTTGAGCGATGGCCCTACGAGCGGCATGCAACTTGCCACTTGGCTTGCAAATCGTTTAACACGCAACCTGCGGAGCAGACATGACGACACCCAGTGTCACCCTACTCGGCATCGGCAACGTGCTATGGGCAGATGAGGGGTTCGGCGTACGCGCCATCGAGGAACTCAACCGGCGGTATCAATTCGGCGGCAACGTCTCGTTGATCGACGGCGGTACCCAGGGCATCTATCTATTGGAGCATGTGCAAACCGCCGAGATCCTCGTGGTGTTCGACGCGGTCGACTACGGCCTTGCACCGGGCACCTTGAAGCTGGTCGAAGGCGACGACGTGCCGAGCTTCATGGGCGCAAAGAAAATGAGCCTCCACCAGACCGGTTTCCAGGAAGTGCTGGCGATGGCCGAACTTACCGGATCCTACCCACGTGCACTGCTGCTGGTCGGTGTGCAACCAGAGCATCTCGAAGACTACGGCGGCAGCCTGCGCCCGGTGGTGCGCGCGCAGATCGAGCCGGCGATCACAGCGGCTTTGAATTGGCTGGCGCAGCGCGGGGTGAATGCCGAACAGCGCGCCGAGCCGCTCCCCGACAACGATTCCCTGAACCCCGAGGCATTGAACCTCAGCGCCTATGAAACCGGGCGCCCGGATGAGCGCCTCGCCTATCGTGGTGGCGACGAGCGGGTGTTGCGGGACGAGAACATGCAGTTCGACCCCAAGCCGGTGCAGTTCGAAGGCGACAAACTCAGCGTGAATGTCGACCACCGGGTGAAAGACTGATGTGTATCGGCATCCCCATGCAGGTCGTCGATGTCGGCGAGTTTCAGGCGGGCTGTGACGACAACGGCCAACGACACATCGTGGATATCAGCCTGGTCGGCACACCCTCGCCGGGTGACTGGCTGCTCGTGTTCCTCGGGGCCGCCCGCGAAATACTCGATGAGCGGACCGCACTGGAGATGCGGGATGCCGTCAACGCCATTCAACACGTGATGTCGGGCGACCACCAGGTCGATCACCTGTTCGCTGATCTGATCGATCGCGAGCCACAGCTACCCGACCACCTGAAAAACAACATAAAGGAGGCGTAAGCCGTGCCATCTCCCTTGATCGCCCAACTGGTTGCCGAACATGGTTACCCCGTACTGGATGCGCAGAACCTGGCGTCCACCCTGGAGAGCGACAGCACCGTCGTGCTGTTCTTCACCGAAGACCCCAAGCGTTACCCCGAGAGCAACGACGTCGCCGTGGTGCTGCCCGAACTGGCACGCGCCTTTCCCGATCGCTTCATCCCGATGGTCGTCGACCGCCAACTCGAGGATCAATTGAAGCTGGTTTACGACATCACGGTCTGGCCGAGTCTGGTGTTCCTTCGTCGGGGTCGATTTCTCGGCAAGATCAGCAAGATTCGCGATTGGTCGGAGTACATGGAACGCATTCCCGAAATCCTCGACAACGCACCGTCTCACAACCCCGGTGTCGGTATCCCGGTGATCGACGCCTCGAAGGAGCAACGCCATGCCTAAGCTTCCCGACATCCCCGTCATCGGTATCGGTATCGGCCCAGGCAGTCAGCCGGACGAAGACGGCGAGCTGAACTATATGCAGATGCCTGGCGACATGCAGACCTATCATCAACCGATATTGCCGGAGCCCGACGAAGTCGAGGCCGACCTGTCGGTTAGCAAACGCATTCTCGAGCAGGCGCTGAGCGCGCTGCGCAGCTACCAATGCGGCGATCCGTCGACGGCCATCACGCTCGAGCAGCTCGATGCGGCCAACCTCGACTTCATCAACCAGTTGCTGGGTGAAGGCGAAGTCAGCGCGACGATGGAGGGGCTATCGCCGAGCAAGGCGCAGGAATCGGTGCTGGCAGGTGTCTGGCGCGTGCAGCACTTCGACAGCTTCGGCCAGATGCGCCACGATACGATCGAGGTCGGCGATGTGCCGTCGTTAGTTAGCGATATCTCGCAGACCATCCCGCCTGCCCCGCTGGACACGCAGTTCGACGCGACCGACCCGGGCATTCAGAACGCGCCCGCGATTCTCGTGGAACTGGCCGACCACATCGCCAACTTTCGCCCGGGCGACGCGGAGCACACGGTGAACCTGACCCTGCTGCCGTTGACCGAAGGCGACGTGATGCTGCTGGGCGAACGCCTCGGCGTAGGCCCGGTCACGGTACTGTCGCGCGGCTACGGCAACTGCCGCATCGGCAGCACCGCCTTCCCCAACGTGTGGTGGATCAAGTACTTCAACTCGCAGGACGCGCTGATCCTGAATACCATCGAGGTCGTCGACGTGCCGTCGGTCGCGCTGGCCGCGCCCGAAGACATCCTCGACAGCGCAGAGCGATTGAACGAGATTCTGGAGATGTACCGGTGAAGACGTTCGAGGGGTCATACGCCGGCGACGATGCTCGTCTGCCCGATGACGCCCATATGGAGTGCAAGATCTGCTGGCATGTCTACGACCCTGCCGAGGGTGACGACTACTGGCAGATCCCGCCCGGCACACCGTTCTCGCAGCTGCCTGACCACTGGCGCTGTCCCGAATGCGACGGCGCCAAGGCGCAGTTCATGGTCATCCTGGAGGACTGACGTGGATCTGCAGTTACAGGCACTGGCGGGAGGATTGCGGCGGCACTTTCAGCATGTGCAGAACACGCGCATGCAGGACGTTCCGATCCTGAACCCGGCGCTGTCGGTTGAACCGGTCGGCTTTCGGCGCACGCCGCAGGGCTGCCTGGGCATTCTGATCACCCCCTGGTTCATCAATCTGATGTTGTTGCCTTGCGAGGGCGACGATTGGCATGACCTGCCGGTGGGCAGCTACCAGACCCATGTGTTCGCCTCCGGTCCCTACGATTTCGTGATCGGGCACGAAGAAGGCATCGGTCGCTTCCAGTCCTGCTCCCTGCTGTCACCGGTCGGCGAGATCGCAGACCAGGAAACCGCGGTGGCATTTGCGCTCGCCGCCCTGGAAGCCATCGATGATGCCGAATGCCGTGACACCGAGTCGTCGACCTTCGCCGATGAGATCGTCAAGCGTTGGCATGGCGAGGAGCAGACAGGCAACGACGACACCATTGAAGACGTCGCTGCGACGGCGCAACCTACCAAACTGAGCCGGCGCGATTTTCTGCGCGGCCGCCTGCACAAGGACGGAGAAGAATCACCGTGAGCCCCGGTCGGTCGGCCATCGAAGGACGCCTGGATATCCGCGTAGCGCCGAAACGCGCCGCGGTCAGCGTGCTTTCGACGCGCCCGACCCTGGCTTCGCGCCTGTTCGAGGGGCGCACGATCGACGAGACGCTGAAGCTCATGCCACTGGTGTTCAACGTCTGCGGCCAGGCGCAATCGGTCGCTGCCGTGCGCGCCATCGAGTCGGCGATCGGCGAAACCCCGAACAGCGACGTTCAACACGCACGGGTCATCCTGCAACGGCTCGAAACACTGCGTGAACACCTGTGGCGCGTGCTGTTCGAATGGCCTGAGTTCTGCGGCGGCGAACGCGCCAATGCGTCGCTCGGGCGAATCACCCAGGATGTGCAGGCGCTCAAGCAGCTGATCGACCCTGAACAGATGGTATGTCGCTGGCCCGGTCTGCAACGCTTCGCGTTGAACCTCGATGAACTGCGCCCGTTGGCCGAACACCTTCGTCAGTCCGTCGCCTCGCAGGTGTTCGGCGGCGACACCACAACCTGGCTGCATCACGACCAGGACACCTTTCTCGCCTGGGCCGATACAAGCCCATCGCCGGCTGCCCAGTTGCTCAAGTTCGTCCGCCGGCGCGCCTGGGAGAGCCTCGGCAATGCCAAGATGGCCACCCTGCCCAAGAGTGTCGAGCGCGAACTGACCGCGATCTTGTCCGCCGAAGGCGCCGACGTCTTCGTCGCGCAACCGACCTGGAAGAACCAGACACGCGAAACCGGCCCGTCGGCGCGTCAGGCTGCGCATCCCTTGATGAAAGCGATCGGCCGTCGCTTCGGCAACGGCCTGCTGTGGCGTCTGACGGCGCGGCTGATCGAGATCGCCGAGCTGTCGTCGGTGTTGTTGGATACGGAGAAACCCCCACGCGGGCAAACCGGCTTTGCGCAACTCGAGGCGGCGCGCGGCCGGCTGTGTCACTACGTCGAACTCGAGGGCGAAAAAGTCTCGCGTTACCGCATCCTGGCGCCGACCGAATGGAACTTCCATCCGAGCGGCGTCGCTGTACGCACGCTGACGTCGGTTCGTGCAGCCGATGAATCGACCGCGCAGCTACAGGCGCGCCTGTTGGTGCACTCGATCGATCCCTGTGTCGGCTACGACCTGCACATCGAGGAAAGCTGATGCACGAGATGTCATTGTGTGAAGGCATTTTGCAGGTACTCGAAGACCAGGCCGAGGCACAGCAATTCAAGCGGGTCAAAACGGTATGGCTCGAGATCGGCGCGCTGGCGGGTGTCGAGCCGTCGGCCATGCTTTTCAGTTTCGATGTCGTCTGTCGCGGCACGCTGGCCGATGGCTGCAAGCTGGAGATCGTCGATCAACCGGCGATCGCCTGGTGCATGGCCTGCGGCGACAACGTCGAAATCAATCAACGCTACGACGCCTGCCCGCGTTGTGGCGGCTATCAATTGCAGGTCACCCACGGTGACCAGATGCGGATCAAAGAACTGGAGGTGGAATAATGTGTACCGTCTGCGGCTGCGGCGAAGGTGAATCGCGTATCGAAGGTGTCACCGACGATCGGTGTCACCGACGATCACGATCACTCGCATTCTCACGACCATCCTCACCACCATCATGATGATCACGAGCATGAACACTCGCATGCGCATGGCCATGGCCATGGCCATGGCGACGATCATCACTACGGTCATGGGCCGGCGCGCGCACATGCCCCCGGCATGTCGCAATCGCGCATGGTGCAGATCGAACAGGACATCCTGAGCAAGAACGATCAATACGCCAATGCAAACCGCCAGATGCTGGCAGACCAGGGCATCCTCGCACTCAACCTGGTGTCTTCACCGGGTTCGGGCAAAACCACCCTGCTGACCCGCACCCTGACCGATTTGAAAGACGAACTGTCGCTGGCGGTCATCGAAGGCGATCAGGAAACCAGCAACGATGCCGAACGCATTCGCGAGACCGGCGCACGCGCGATTCAGATCAACACCGGCAGGGGCTGCCATCTCGATGCGCACCAGGTCGGGCACGCCATCGAGCACCTCAAGCCGCAGACCGGCTCGGTGTTGTTCATCGAGAACGTCGGCAACCTGGTGTGCCCCGCCGCATTCGATCTGGGCGAGGCGCACAAGGTCGCGATCCTGTCGATCACCGAAGGCGAAGACAAGCCGATCAAGTACCCGGACATGTTCCATGCGGCCGACCTGATGCTGCTGAACAAGATCGACCTGCTGCCGCATCTGAATTTCGATGTCGACAAATGCATCGCCTATGCACGTCGCGTGAACCCCAAGCTGCAGGTTCTCAAGGTGTCTGCAACCACCGGCGAAGGCATGTGCGACTGGTATGCCTGGATTCGCGGGTCGCGCCAGTTGCGCCTGATCGGTCATCCCCGGTCCGAACCGCTGAACATCGCCGAGTCGGTCAAGAATCACGTATGAGTAGCAACCTGCCCACCGTTCTGGTCATCGACGACGAGCCGCGCTCGCTGGAAACCCTGCGGCGTACGCTCGAAGAGGAATTCGAGGTACTGACGGCCGAGAACGCCGCTGAGGCCGAGGGCATCCTCGAACGCGAGTGGGTACAGGCGATCCTGTGCGACCAGCGCATGCCCGGTGAGACCGGTGTCGAATTCCTCAGCCGGGTGCGCGATCGCTGGCCGGAGGTCATCCGCATCATCATCTCGGGTTACACCGACGCCGGCGACCTGGTCGAGGCGATCAACCGGGCCGGTATCTATCAGTACATCAGCAAGCCGTGGCATCCCGACAAGCTGTTGCTGAAGCTGCGCAACGCAGTCGATCTGTTTCACCTGCAACGCCAGAATGCGCTGCTGTCGACCGAGCTGAAGCTGCGCCCGGAGACCGTCGCCGAAGATCTCGAAGGCAAACGCCGTCTGCTGCAGCAGCGTTTCGACTGGGACCAGGGCATCGTGCGCGGCCCGGAAAGCTGTATGAACGGCGTGTGCGACCTGGTGCGCCGGGTTGCGCCATATGACGTCAGCGTACTGGTCAGCGGCGAATCCGGTACCGGCAAGGAACTGTGCGCACGCGCCCTGCACTACAACAGCCTGCGGCGCGACGGCCCGTTCGTCGCCGAGAACTGCGGCGCCTTGCCCGACGAGCTACTCGAAAGCGAGTTGTTCGGTCACAAACGCGGCGCCTTTACCGGCGCCAGCGAAGAACGCGTCGGCCTGTTCGAACTGGCCGACGGCGGCACCGTGTTTCTCGACGAGATCGGCGAGATCTCACCGGCGTTCCAGGTCAAGTTGCTGCGCGTGTTGCAGGAGGGCGAGATCCGCCCACTCGGCAGCAACCAGCGGCGCATGGTCGACGTGCGCGTGGTCGCTGCCACCAACCGCGATCTCGAGGCCGAGGTGCGTGCCGGTCGCTTCCGTGAAGACCTGTACTACCGTATCGCCACGTTCACGATCAATCTGCCGCCGCTGCGCGACCGCCCCAAGGACATCGCCGTACTGGCCCACAGCCTGCTCGATGATCTGCAGCGCCAGCTGGGCAAACGCGTCGACGGTATCAGCCGCGAAACGCTCGCCTGCCTGGAGGCCTATCACTGGCCCGGCAACGTGCGTGAACTGCAGAACGAATTGAAGCGCATGCTGGTACTCGCCCAGGACGCGATCCTCGGTGCCGAACTGTTGTCGCCGCGCATCCTGCAGGGCGCGGACGAAGAAGGCACCGACGACTTGGCGATCGTCAGCCAGACCGAAGGCAGCCTCAAGGAGCGCATCGAATCGCTTGAGGCGCGGATTTTGAAAGAAACCCTGATACGGCATCGCTGGAACAAGACGCGCGCCGCGGAGGAACTCGGTCTATCGCGCGTCGGTCTGCGCAGTAAGCTCGAACGCTACGACCTCGAGAAGGTGGACGGCATGGAAGAACTGAAAAGCACGGGTCGCGCACAGTGACGTCGCCCGGCGACAAGGCGGCAAACGATGACATCGGCGGCCTGATGGCGCGTGTCGGCAACATCGAGCACGGCATGGTCGATGAATCGGCTTGGATCGAGGTGATCCAGCGCATGGATACCATCTATGCGGATATCGTGCGTTACCAGGTCGAACTGGAAGAAAAGAATGCCGGCCTGGAGGATGCGCACCGCTTCATCCAGAGCGTGATCTCGTCGATGACCGATGTGCTGATCGTCGCCGACACCCGCGGTCGCATCCAGCAGGTCAACCGCGCACTCGAAGAGCTCACCGGTCGCACCGCCAGCGACCTGACCGGCGTCGCGCTCGGCACCTTGTTCACCGAGGAATACGCCGAACAGGTCGAAGACTTCGCCGAGCATATCCGCACGGACGTGATTACCGATTGCGAGGTCGAACTGCGCGGCCCCGACGGCGAAGGCGCGCCGATCGCGATCAACTGCACACCGCGCTTCGATCACGACGGTCGCCTGTCGGGGCTGGTCATCACCGGTCGGCCGCTGGGCGAACTGCGCCGCGCCTACCAGGATCTGCGCGAGACGCACGATCAATTGAAGACCGCGCAGCAGCAATTGGTGCAATCCGAAAAGATGGCATCGCTCGGCCAGCTGGTGGCCGGCGTCGCGCACGAATTGAATAATCCAATCAGCTTCGTGTTCGGCAACATGCACGCGTTGAAACGCTACGAGAAACGCCTCGCCGAATACCTCGGTGCGATCCACCGTTCGGCGAGCGACAAAGAGCGCGAACAACTGCGCAGCGATCTGAAGATCGACCGCCTGCTGCAGGATATCGGCCCGCTGATCGACGGCTCGCTCGAAGGCGCCGAACGCGTCGGCGAGATCGTCGAAGACCTGCGTCGTTTCTCGACGCCGAATCAACAACAGTGCAGCCGCTTCGATCTCAGCCGGGTTATCAATACGGCGGCCGAATGGGTGATCAAGGCACGCCGCGAACGGCCCGAAGTGGTCATCAACATCCCGCCATCGCTCGAGCTGTACGGCTACGAAGGCTACGTCCACCAGATTCTGGTCAACCTGATCCAGAATGCCGCCGACGCAATCGAAGACTATAAGGATGGACGCATTGCGATACGCGCCGGCACCCAGAATTCAACGGTGACCGTCGAGGTCTCAGACAATGGCACCGGCATCGCGCCGGACCAGTTACTGCGCGTGTTCGACCCCTTCTTCACCACCAAGCCGGTCGGCAAAGGGACCGGCCTCGGCCTGTACATCAGCTATTCGCTGGCCACCGATCAGTGCCAGGGCAAACTGGAAGGTGCCAATCGCGACGAAGGTGGCGCTGCATTTACCTTGACCGTGCCGTTGGAGTTGAGTGAATGACAACAGCGTTGCGTACCCTGTGGCTTCAATCCGGCAGCTGCGGCGGTTGCAGCATGTCGCTGCTGAATGCCGAATCGCCGGATCTTTACGCAACACTGGAATACGCCGGCATCGAACTGCTCTGGCATCCGTCGCTCAGCGAGGCATCCAACGGCGAATTCATCGATCTGCTCAACCGCATCATGAGCGGCGAGCAGGCACTCGACATCCTCTGTCTCGAAGGCTCGGTCATGCGCGGCCCCAACGATACCGGGCGCTTTCATATGCTCGCCGGCACCGGTCGGCCGATGATGCAATGGATAGCCGACCTGTCGCGCAAGGCACGCTACACAATCGCCATCGGTTCGTGTGCTGCATTCGGTGGCGTGACGATGGCCGGCGGCAACCCGACCGAGGCGTGTGGACTGCAATACGAGGGCAATCAGGCCGGCGGACTGCTCGGCGAAGACTGGCACAGCCCGGAAGGCCTGCGCGTGATCAACGTGGCCGGCTGCCCGGTGCATCCCGGCTGGGTCACCGATACCCTGGCGCAGGTGGCGATGGGTGATATGGACGAGACCCAATTGGACGAATGGAACCGTCCACGCAGCTATACCAATCACCTGGTACATCACGGTTGTACACGCAACGAGTTCTACGAATTCAAGGCCAGCGCCGAGGTGCCGTCCGATCAAGGCTGCATGATGGAGCACATGGGCTGCCTGGGCACCCAGGCGCATGCCGACTGCAACCGCCGTCCGTGGAACGGTGAAGGCTCGTGTATTCGCGGCGGCTATGCCTGCATCAACTGCACCGCGCCGGTGTTCGAAGAACCCGGGCATCCGTTCACCGAGACACCGAAGATCGCCGGCATACCGATCGGCCTGCCCACGGATATGCCGAAGGCATGGTTCGTTGCGCTGGCTTCCCTGTCGAAAGCCGCGACACCCAAGCGCCTGCGCGAAAATGCAGTTGCCGACCACATCGTGGTGCCGCCGGGCAGCGACAAGAAACGGGGTGAACGCTGATGGCGGGCAACTCCACACGTCGCATCCTCGGACCATTCAATCGCGTCGAAGGTGATCTCGAAGTTCAGGTCGAGATCGACGAGGGAAGAATCGAGTCGGCCTGGGTGAACTCGCCTCTTTACCGTGGATTCGAACAGATCCTGGTCGGCAAGGACCCGCGCGATGCGCTCGTGATCACGCCGCGTATCTGCGGCATCTGCTCGGTCTCGCAGTCGGTCGCCGCCGCACGCGCCCTCGCCGATGCACAGGGGATCGAGCAGACGCCCAACGGCCTGTTGGCGACCAACCTGATCCTTGCCTGTGAGAACGTCGCCGACCATCTGTCGCACTTCTACCTGTTCTTCATGCCCGACTTCGCGCGCAGCGACTATGCCGACCATGCCTGGCATCGCGATGCCGCCGAGCGCTTCGTTGCACAGAAAGGCAGCGCATCGCGCGACATGTTACCGGCACGCAGCGAATGGATGCACATCACCGGCCTGCTCGCCGGCAAATGGCCGCACTCGCTGGCCCTGCAGCCGGGCGGTACGACGCGCGCGATTGAGCCGCGTGAAAAACTGCGCCTTCAATCCATCGTTGCAGGTTTTCGGCGCTTTCTCGAAACCACACTGTTTGCCGACAAACTGGAGAACGTCGCTGCAATCGCTACCGAAGATGAACTGATGGCGTGGGCCGGACAGCATGCCGGCGGCGACTTCGCGCATTTCATCCGCATCGCGGCATCGACCGGCCTGGCCAAACTCGGACGCGCCACCGATCGCTTCATGAGCTACGGTGCCTATGCCACCGGTCAGCCCAACGAGACCCACCGTTTCGAATCCGGCATCTGGTTCGACGGCCGCCGCGAGTCATTCGAGCAGCGCGCCATCACCGAAGACATCAGTCACAGCTGGATGCACGCGCAACGCACGCCGAAACACCCCTTCGATGGCAGCACCCTGCCCGACGCCGATATCGCCGATGCCTACAGCTGGTGCAAGGCGCCACGCTATAACGGCCGGGTCTTCGAGGTGGGCGCCGTCGCACGCCAGTTGATCGACGGCCACCCCTTGATCGCCGAAATGGTGGCGAACGGTGGCGGCAATGTGTTCAGCCGAGTGGTCGCACGCCTGCTCGAACTGGCGCGCGTGGTGCCCATGATGGAAGGCTGGATCAAAGCCATCGCCATCGGCGAAACCTTCTGCAACCAAGGCAAGTTGCCCAAAGACGGTGAAGGGGTCGGTCTCGTCGAAGCGGCCCGCGGCAGCCTGGGCCACTGGCTGCAGATCAAGCACGGGCGGATTCTGAACTACCAGATCGTCGCCCCGACCACCTGGAATTTTTCACCGCGCGACCAGGACGATGTGCCGGGTGCGCTGGAACAGGCGCTGATCGGCACCGAGGTCGGCGACAACGGCAAACAGACCGTTTCCATACAGCACATCGTGCGCTCGTTCGACCCCTGCATGGTCTGTACGGTGCACTGAGCAAGGTAAGAGGTAAACACTATGTGTCTTGGCATCCCCGGACAGATCGTCGAGATCACCGACGCGGACAACTTCATGGCGAAGGTGGATGTCGCCGGCGTGCGGCGCGCAGTGAGCATCGCCTGCGTGGTCACCGAAACAAGGCCCGCCGCCGACTGTATCGGCGACTGGGTATTGGTGCATGTCGGGTTTGCGATGAGTCGTATCGACGAAGACGAGGCACAGAAGACATTGGCGATCCTGCAGGAACTGGGCGAGATGCAGGACGAACTGAACGCGATGCAACAAACGGCGGCGGAGCAGACGTGAGCGACAGCGACGACCACCTGCAAGCGCTGTACCCCTTCCTGCACGGCAAGACCAAAGATGCCGCGCAGGAACACCAGGCACTGCTGAATTCAATAGAACGCAAGGCAGCCGACAGCGTTGCCGTGAAACAGCAGTTTTTTGCCCAGCACGGCGAAGCGCTGATCGAGGCCGCAACCGCGGTCGCGGATGTCTATCGCCGCCAGGGTCGGATATTCAGCATGGGCAACGGCGGTTCGAGCTGCGATGCAGCGCACTTCGCCGTCGAGTTCCAACACCCGGTGACTGCCGGCCGCCCCGCCCTGCCGGCGATGAATTTGTGCGTCGACACCGCGATGTTGACGGCCGTCGGCAACGATGTCGGCATGGCGCATGTATTCGTCCGCCAACTCGAGGCGCATGCGCGCGCCGGTGACGGCGTGATGGGCTTTTCGACCAGCGGCAATTCCGACAACCTGATCAATGCCTATCGCAAGGCCAAGCAACTCGGCCTGGTCACACTCGGCCTGGCCGGTGGCGATGGCGGCGCGATGCGATCCAGTGGCCTGGTGGATCACTGCCTGGTCGTCGATACCGATTCCATTCACCGCGTGCAGGAGGTGCATGTCGCCTGTTACCACATCCTGTGGGACCTGGTGCACACCCTGCTCGCCGATCATCGCGGCCAACTCGGAGCAGCGACATGAAATACGTAGACGAATTCCGCGACCCCAAGGCGGCACGACGCCTGATCGATGAGATCGCCGTACTGCTCGACCGCATCCCGGCCGCCAAACAACATCCGTTGCAGATCATGGAGTTCTGCGGCGGCCATACGCACACGATCTTCCGTTACGGTATCGAACAGATGCTGCCGGGACGGATCGAACTGGTGCATGGCCCGGGCTGTCCGGTCTGCGTGCTGCCGATGGGCCGGGTCGATGACTGCGTTGCCTTGGCCGAACGACCCGACGTGATCTTCGCGACCTTCGGCGATGCGATGCGCGTGCCCGGTTCAAAGAAAAGCCTGCTGCAGGCCAAGGCCGATGGCGCCGATATCCGCATGGTGTATTCGCCGCTCGATGCGCTCGAGTTGGCGCGCCGCAACCCGGACCGCCAGGTGATCTTCTTCGGCCTGGGATTCGAGACGACGATGCCGAGCACGGCGCTGACCGTCCTGCAGGCGCAGCGTGAGAACCGCGACAACTTCTCACTGTTCTGCAACCACATCACCACGGTGCCGACGATCAAAGCCATTCTCGATTCACCCGACATGCAGCTCGACGGATTCCTCGCGCCGGGCCATGTCAGCATGGTGGTCGGCGAAGGCCCTTTCGAGTTCGTTGCCGACACCTACAAGAAACCGATCGTCATCACCGGCTTCGAACCGCTGGATATCGTGCAGTCGCTGTGGATGGTGATCAGGCAACTCGCCGAACGGCGCTGCGAGGTAGAAAACCAGTATGCGCGGGTGGTGCCCAAGCAGGGCAACCCGGCCGGGCTCGACGCGATCCACCAGGTCTTCGAACTGCGCGAGTTCTTCGAATGGCGCGGCCTGGGTTCGATCGACCATTCCGGCGTGAAAATGCGCGATGCGTTCGCCCGTTTCGATGCCGAGCGCAAGTTCGCCGTGCCCAACCTGAAGATTGCCGACCCGAAGTCCTGCCAGTGCGGCGAAGTACTCAAGGGCGTGATACGCCCATGGGAGTGCAAGGTGTTCGGCGGCACCTGCACGCCCGAGACGCCGCTGGGTGCGTTGATGGTGTCATCCGAAGGGGCGTGCGCCGCCTACTACAACTTCGGCAACCTGCCCGAACTGCTCGCCAAGCGTAACAACAAGCAACGCCACGAGGCCTCCGCATGAGTGCATCCAACACCGCAGCCAAACCGCGCCTGAAAGGCAAGACGATCACGCTGGCGCACGGCGCCGGCGGCAAGGCGATGCGCGACCTGATCAACGATGTGTTCGTCGACGGCTTTGCCAACGAAACCCTGGCAGCCCTCGAAGACCAGGCACGCATCGGCCTTGATTCGCTCAATGCCCTCGGCGGCACGCTGGCCATGACGACCGATTCCTATGTGGTCGACCCGTTGTTCTTTCCCGGAGGCGATATCGGCAAGCTGGCAGTGGCCGGCACGGTCAATGATCTTGCCGTGGGCGGCGCAGTGCCGCTGTATCTGACCTGCGGCATGATTATCGAAGAGGGCTTCGCGGTCGACGACCTGCGGCGCATCGTCGCATCGATGAAGGCGACGGCCGATGCCGCCGGCGTGAAGATCGTCACCGGCGATACAAAGGTGGTACACAAGGGCGCTGCCGACAAGCTGTTTATCAATACCGCCGGCGTCGGCGTGATACCTCACGGCATCGACATCCGCACGCAACGCGCACGTGCCGGCGATGTCGTTATCATCAACGGCTACGTCGGCGACCACGGTGCCGCAATTGCCGACACGCGCGGCGATATGGCACTCGAAAGCCATATCGAGACCGATTGCTGCGCATTGAACGGCCTGATCGCAGTGATGCTCGATGTCTGCCCGGACATCCACTGCCTGCGCGACGCAACCCGCGGAGGCATAGCGACCGTGCTCAACGAATTCGCCGACGCCAGCGACACCTGCATCCGCATCCGCGAGGAAGCGCTGCCGGTGCGCGCCGAGGTACGCGGACTCAGCGAGTTACTCGGGCTTGACCCGCTCTACCTGGCGAACGAGGGCAAACTCGTTGCGATCGTGCCGGCCGATGCGTCTGCCAAGGTGCTCTCTGCGATGCAGGCACACCCGGCAGGCGAGCACAGCGCGATCATCGGTCATGTGGTCGAGGCGCCGCATGGTAGCGTGATTCTCGAAACCGGTTTCGGCGGCGAACGCATTGTCGACATGCTGGTGGGCGAACAGTTGCCGCGCATCTGTTGAACCCCGCGGTTCCCACGACAAACCTCAGAACACCGGCAGTTCACCGTTCAATGCCTCGAGAAAGGCGACGATATCGTCGACTTCATCATCGCTGAGCGCTTCTCCGTCATGCACGTGAAGCCGACGCGTGTCTTGGTGCCACCGGATTGATCGATCGTCGTTGCGATCGTTGCTCAGTCGCTTGTTCAACTGCACGCGCGACATGATACGTACCGCCTCGGCGAGACTATCCACAGAACCATTGTGAAAGTACGGCGCGGTACGCGCCACGTTGCGCAACGACGGTACTCGCCAGACCCCACGACCCGCATTTCTGTTCGCACCGGCCAGACCGGTGTCTTCGTCGAGTCGGTATCGCTTCGCATACTCGGTGCCCGGCACTGCGGGAAACATCCGGTAGGCGTCGCCGCGCCCCGCTTCCGCGGCTGCGCTGAATGCCGGGCCGCGATGACACGCGACACAGCCGTTCGACTCAAACAAGGCCATGCCTCGCAACTGTCGGTCGCTCAACGCTGTCGCGTCACCTCGCACGAACCGGTCATACGCAGCATTGGGCGTCACCAGAGTGCGTTCGAAAGCCGCTATGGCCTTGGCGATGGCGTCAATATCGATCGCCGCTCCCTCACCGAAGGCCGCTGCAAACATCGGCGGATAGCTTGGGATCGCTCGAACGCGATCGACGACAGCGTCCAGCGACGGCATCGCCATCTCCACTTCGTTGAGCAGGGGGCCACGCACCTGCTCTTCCAGTGAACCCGCACGCCCGTCCCAGAACAATGCCGTAAAGAACGCGGCGTTCAGCACCGATGGGGCGTTGCGTTGCCCCGAACGTCCGCCGACACCGGTTGACGTTGCATCGCCGTCCGCCCCACCCTTGTCGTTCGAGATCTCATGACAACCGGCACATGCCACCGATCCGTCCAGCGACAAGCGCTTATCGAAAAACAATGCACGACCCAGGCGGACCTTTTCGGGCGAAGGTGGATTGTCGGGCGGAAACGGGGCTGTTTCGGGCAATGCCTGCCATTGATAGGCGACATCGCCCGTCCCTACCTCGATAAATGCCGGCAATTCACCAGCCGATGTCGGCCGACCGGGCGATGCCTTGTCGGGCAACAGGGCAAGAATGTCTTCCGCGTAAAAGCTGAAGATGACGGCAAAAGCGACCTTCAGCGTAAACACGATCACGCCCGAACCAATGGCCAAGCCCAACAACCAACGCCGTCGCGTGCGCGGCGCCAGTTCCGCCACCAAGCGGTTTACGAAAAACAAACCCGCCGTCACGACAATGACGGAGAACAGAAAAGTCTCGATGCCGGAATTGCTCATGGCCCATGCGACCTGCACCACCGAACGGACATCGACCGCCGGTCGTGCAATCGACTACTTGAAGCCGACCTTCTTGTACAGCATCAGCCCCGGGCAGATGCCGGAGACCCCGGCGAATACCAGCATCGCCGGCACCACATACAGAAACCAGTGGACTTCGCGCCATCCGGTCAAACCTATGCCGGTCAGCAGCAGCGCTGCCACGGTAAAGAACAACATGCGTTGTGCACTCATGAATATTTCCTCGTCAGATGTTTCGACGAAGAGCATAAGTACCGCTAGAATAATTTAGAAATTCTATTTCTGAATTTGATTTATCTGATTTTCGAATAAATCTGATCATGAACCTAAAACAACTGCAGTTTGCCCTGCTGGTCGCTCAAACCGGGTCGTTCAGTCGTGCCGCGGAACTCGCTTTCGCCACCCAACCCACGCTGTCCAACGCGATCTCGCAGCTCGAAGAAGAACTCGGCGGGCGGTTGTTCACCCGTACGACACGCAAAGTCGAAATCACTCCCTTCGGCCAGACCCTGCTGCCGTACATGCAGCGCGTCGCACAAAGCCGCGACGACCTGCTGGAAGCCGCAGAGCAGTATCTGAACCCGACGCACAAGATGCTGCGCATCGGGTTTTCGCCGCTGGTCGACATGCAACGCTTGAACCAGGCAATACAACCGTTCAGACAACGGCATCCGGATGTTCATGTGTATTTCAAAGAGTGTTTTGTCGACGAATTGTCGTCCCGTCTACATGCCACGCAAATCGATATACAAGTTGTTGTTGCACGCGAACTCGCCGCCGAAGAAAACTCTATGGCGTTCTATAGAGACGAGCTCCGCTATCTACCGGCAGCAGACGAGAGTGACCAACAAGCCGGCCCACTGCCTATCTCTGAATTGCCTACAGCGCCGATCATCTTGACGGGTGGCGGCTGCGGGTTGAACGACGCGGTCGAGCGAATGTTTGCCAGCGAGCGTTGTAAGTTCTCACCCTATCCAGGACAAGCACTCACCTATAAGGTCATTGAAGAATGGACGTCGATCGGTATCGGTGCAGGCATATTGCCGACGAGCAAATTGTCAGCCGACAATACGAGCGCGCGCCCCTTGCTCCTTTCCAACAATGAACCTGCAGTGTTCGCCTATGAGTGGATCTGGAAGCGAGGTAAAACTCTGTCTGATACGATGATCGAGTTCCTTTCGCACATAGAGAAAGCTGTGCCCGCCTTGGTTGCTGGGCAAGCGAGGACCGGCAAGGCGGCGTAGCAAGGCAAATCGCACTCAGCCGCCTCGACGAAACGGAGGTCCTCGGCTTGAGCCAAGAATTAGGTGGAATTACGATGAGAGCGACTGAATCGACGCCTTGGGCGTCTGACAAATTCTGCGCAAAGGCGTAGTCATTGTAGGCCGCGCTTGGCGACTTTACTTCTGGCATCGGGTATCCGGCTCAAGACCTAGATCCCATGACGATAAGACTTTATGAGCTGAAGTCGCCTAGCATCTTCTCGATGACATAAACGTCGACGCCCGACATGGAACACTCTTCATTCGACGCATCATTGACGGTAATTGCTTCGAGTTTTGCTCCAGACTTTCTCACAAACGACACTCTGTGAATCTGGCGATAGAGGTCATCACCCACTCTTTCCGATGCCAATCGGGTTACGGTCGTTTTATCGAAATCCAAGTTGTAGTTGGTCACCAACCCCGCGTTCTTCAGATGCGTGAACGCCATACCGGCCGGCCAAGCATCGGGGCTAGTACAATCCGGGTCGGCGACTGCTGGACTAGAAAACAGTGTCAGCACCACGATCGCTATAGACAAACGGGTCATCTCACAATCTCCAAAACTGCATCACCGCTGTTGGCAATACGTTCTCGGATATCACGCCGAAGAATAATACAACCTTGAGAAGCATTGCCGGGATTCCGGATACTGTCTCCGTGAATGAGAAAATGCGTTCGACCATGCGCTGAGTGATTGACGGGATTTAACGCCATAGTAACGGGCCCTTTCGACTGATGCGAATATTGAGCCCCAATTCGATACTGACCTCGCGGTATCGGACCCACGTCAGTCAGTCGCTCGGCATCTGGATTGTTTCGCCCAACGCCAGCTGCTCCCGAATAGCCGGTTCCGACTACGCGCCCATCCCTTGTGAGTACTCCAGTACTCTGACTGTATTGCCACGGCATGCTGCATCTCCATTGCTAGTCATTGGCGCGAAACGGTACCACGACTCCATCAGCGGCAACAATATCGAGCCTAACTGATCGAGCAACGATCGCCTGAACAGAACTAACCCCAATTAACAATGAATCAAGTCAATGCGTGCACGGTCTTCTCCGAATACAGCCGACAGGGCTGCACTCGGAGAAAACCACGCCTTGCGCAGCGCCGTTTTCTCCTTTTTACGTTGTGCCTTGTTCGATTTCTGATGCACGCCACCCTTCTTCATCATCGGGTGGTTGTGCAACAGGTTTCTCGCCTTGTTGGTCTTGTTCGCCATTGCTTTTGCTTCCATTACTGATCTATTAAAAAGAGTGGGCCGAAGCCCCGGCCCACTCAACCTTTCACACACAGCACCTGCTTCAGCGTGTGTACCACTTCAACCAGGTCGGTCTGATTTGCCATCACCACGTCGATGTCTTTATAGGCACCGGGGATCTCGTCGATCACCCCGCTGTCTTTGCGACATTCAACACCCTCGGTCTGGTGCTCCAGGTCCGTCTGGCTGAACTGTTTCTTCGCCTTGCTGCGCGACATGCGTCGGCCTGCACCATGGGAGCACGAGCAGAACGAATCGGCGTTACCTTTACCGCGCACGATGTAAGACTTGGCGCCCATCGAGCCCGGGATGATACCCAGCTCGCCTTCACCGGCCCGGATCGCACCTTTGCGCGTTACGTACACGTCGGCACCGAAGTGGGTTTCACGTGCCACATAGTTATGGTGGCAGTTGATCGCCTCTTTGGTGATCGTGAACGGCGGCAGATGCTTTTCCAGTGCCGAGATGATCGAGCGCATCATTTCCCGACGGTTGACCATCGCGTAGTCCTGCGCCCAATGCACCGCCTCGACGTAGTCCTCGAAGTGCTTCGCACCCTCGGTGAAGTACGCCAGGTCCTTGTCCGGCAGTCGACCAAGCTGGTCACCCATATCGTGGCGCGCCAGGTTGATGAAGTAGCGCCCGATGATGTTGCCGATTCCGCGTGAACCGGAATGCAACATGATCCAGACATCACCGACCTCGTCCAGGCACAGCTCGATGAAGTGGTTACCGCCACCGAGTGTCGCCAGCTGACGCACCCACACATCGTACGGACGCTTCTTCTGCATGCGCGCAAGCGCCGGATGCTTGTCGATGATCACGTCCAGGCCTTTGGCCATCGGCGTGATGGTCGATCGCTTCACCGGATCGTTCTTATGCATATCGAAGCCGACCGGGATTGCAGCCTCGACCGCGTTTCGCACGCGACGCAGGCTTTCCGGCAGGTCTTCGGCCTTCAGCGAGGTACGCAGCGCGTTCATGCCGCAGCCGATATCCACACCGACGGCCGCCGGCACGATCGCGCCTTTGGTCGGGATCACTGAACCGACGGTTGCACCGATACCCGCATGCACGTCCGGCATCGCCGCCACGTGATGATGCACGAACGGCAGCTGAGCGATGTTCGCCAGCTGCGTCATCGCCTGCGACTCGGCATCCTCGGTCCAGATATGTACCGGCACCTTGCCCTTGTTCAGGGTATGTTTAACAGGCATCGTTCTTCTCCCTCGTCCTGTTGTCTTCCATTGAGTCTGTGCCCGGCGTGTGGCGAACCACAACGACCGGGCGGGTTAACGTTAAACATTGATCTTGACCGTGTCTTTCAACACGCCGTCGAGACCACCAAACACGGTCAGGCGATCGACCTTCTCGGTCACCTTCTCGAGCGTTTCCAACTCTTTCAGGCGCAGCAAGGTCGGGTTCTCGTCCATCAGCTTTGCCGTGTTCAACAGCGAACGGGTCGCTGCCGTTTCTTCACGCCGCTTGATGACGTTCGCCTGAGCGGCTTTTTCGGCCTGCACGACCTGGTTCAGGATATCCTTCATGTCACCCGGCAGGATGACGTCGCGGATACCCACGCTGCGCAGATCGAAACCGTGCTCTGCGGCCGTGGCCACCACCTTCTCGAACACTTCGTGGTCGACACGTTCCTTGTCTTCCAACAGTTTGTCGAGATCGCGCGAACCCACCGCCTGGCGCAACGCAAACTGCAGTTCACGGTACAGCCATTCGATCGGCTGTTGCAGATCAGCGCGTGCCTTCACCGCATCGGCCACACGGTACTGTGCACCGAGGTTCACCCGCAGCGACACCTTGTCGCGGGTCAGGATCTCCTGGCCCTGCACTTCCATGGCCTGGATACGGGTATCGTACGGCTCAACCACCACACGGCGTTTGACCGCCCAGTACACGTAATAGCCCGGCTTCAATGCCTGTGCCATCTCACCGTCGACAAACAACAGGCCAACCTGGTTGTCCGCCACTTCGGTGCTGTAGACGAACGGCATCAATGCGCGCGACACGACGCCACCTTTGGTACGCACAATCGCATCGACCAATTGCTTGGCCACCTGCAGCTCGGTGTCGACCGCAACGCGTTCAACACGCAACTGGTGCGGCAACTTCCAGAACACCTTGCGCTCGCCCGGCGCCAAGGCCGTAACGAAGGTGTCGTCGCGGTACACCAGGCCGACCTCGTGATCACCCATCACGACCTGCATCAGGTAACCGTCGAGCAAGTCGCCCGAGGTCTTCATCAACAGGTCTGCGTTGGCATCCGCGAACTCGGCCTGCGACAGGTCGAACACAGTTGCCGAAATCCGACCGGCCGGGTCGAAGTAGCGGTGTACGCCCGGTGCCAGCACGGCCACGAACTGACGGTCGCGGTACAGCAAGGCGCGTTCGTGCTGAGCGACCACAAAACGCTTGAACATCATCATTCTCTTCTCCTTGTTATCGTTAGTGCATTCCTCGTGAACTTCCGTTCGCCTTTGCGAAGCGCACCCGAAGATGCGCTTCGAAAAGGCTCGGCCCCACATGCACGGTGCGGGTGACATCGATCGATAGCAGCGGGTGCGCTTCCGGTCGTTTTGTCTGGCTGACCGTCCCTGGTCTGACCATCCATCGCGATGGGAAGCACACTGGCCGTTACCGGCTCGGCGTTACGCAGGCATCCAGCATGCTGTGAGACGACATCCGCGATACACGATCGCAGAACTCACCGGGGCCTTGCCTCGGGTGTAAGCGGAATCGAACCGCGGGGCTCTCGCCCTTTCCAGGTCTAGATAAGAGGATTCGAACCTCTGCCTGATCGCGTGATAGGCGATTGCTCTACCCAACTGAGCTATATCCAGTGGAGTCTCCATCGACCATTGCGTGCGGTACACCGGACTGCAGTGCAGGCGGTGCCGGCGGGCGTTCTGAAGCCCAACCACGGTCACGCAACGCCCTGATGAGGACCTTGTTCCCCCGAGCGGAGTCGAACCGCTTCGGGGGAGTTCATTTGAAGGACAGCGCCAATACGACCCGCCCTTCAATCTCTTACGTAATCCTTGCGATCACTGCTGTCGAAAGGACTTCCTTTCGAGGCAGCACTGCTTGAAACCTGCGGCCTGAGCCGCACGGGCACGGATCGTTCCGACCCAATTTTTCCAGCAGTTCCTTGTCTTTGTTTACGATGCGTTCTCCGCGCTTCACGTTTGTTTCCGACGGATAACCCTTACCCCGCTTCGACATCTTTTCGAAAGCTATTGGCCCGGTCTTCCCAACGTTCGTCGTCCCATTTGATGCGTGGCATGGCACACCTCCTTTCTCACGTTGAACAACGTTGAACAAGCAGTCCGCCTCTGCAGACTGCGCGACTTGGCGCGCTCACCAGGACTCGAACCCGGAATCTCCCAGTTCGCAACCGGGTGCCTTCATCGATTTGGCCATGAGCGCAGTCTGGTAGGTCGCACAGGATTCGAACCTGTACCTTTCGGCTTGAGGAAAGCGTTGGCAATTCGTGGTCAATTGCCAAGCGCTCGAAACAAACCGACTCAGCGTTACGAATCTTCGCAATAGCTCGCTATTACGCGCGATTCGCGCCTTGATTCAGTCTGTTTCGAACACTTCTCAATCTGCCCAGAATCACCAACGCTTTCCTGACCGGCCGATGTGCTCACCGTTACACCAGCAACCTGTCGTTCAATTCCCAACCACCGGGCACAAAAAAACCCCGGGGTTCATCACCTACCGGGGTTCTTTCCGGAAGGCGTCAATCCATCTCGACGCCTCCGATCCTTCAATCGCAGTGCGTCAATTCATACCGATCTTCAGTTGCTTGTCG
>MWSE01000028.1_pt1 | contig 55429 bp, 60 predicted proteins | sample 1021931 | NCBI WGS metagenome assembly MWSE01 (sample SAMN06338154, study PRJNA374545) | mollusc metagenome | biome: marine bay; material: sediment; isolation source: gill 28 cm from animal B | host: Kuphus polythalamius | place: Philippines: Mindanao | collected 2011-09-12 | reverse complement strand
CCGGCGAACTCGAAGAAGCGGGCGGCACCCGCGTATTCGACACCGTCGATGAATGCCGATGAATCCATGTCGAACAGGTCCACCGTCATCTGACAGGCGATCAAACGCACTTCGGCCTCTTGGCAGAGCTCGCGCAGCTCTTCGAGGCTGGCGACACCCTTGCTGGCCATTTTCTTCTTCATCATGGAAGTCATCATGGCTTCCATCCCGGGCAGTGCCGTCAGCAGGGTCGGGAACCATTTGTCCATTCCCATCGGCATCGGCATGCCGGGGTTACCCAGCGGCGTTACCTTCAGATCGAGATCTTTCTTCAACAGCTGCAGGCCGTAGAAGGTAAAGAAGATTTCCGTCTCGTAACCTAATGCTGCCGCGGTCGAGGCGAGAATGAAGGGCGGATAAGCCCAGTCCAGCGAACCTTTAGTCGCGATGATGGCAAGTTTTTTCTCGTCCATCTTTGCACCCTCCTAACGTAAGGAAGTTAATCTGCCTCAGAACCTTGTATCAGGCCTTTTTGATGAGGAACTGGAACTTGCCGCCTTCTTCCTTCGACTCCATCAGTTCATTGCCGGTCTGACGGGCAAAGGCTTCGAAGTCTTTAACGGAACCCGGGTCGGTGGCGATGATGTGCAGGACCTTGCCTGCTTCCATACCCGCCAAGGTTTTCTTCGCGCGCAGGATGGGGAGCGGACAGTTCAGACCGCTTGCGTCCAGTTCTTCGTCGAAATCAGCCATGGGCAACCTCCAGGATGCTCTATGTTGTCGTTGTGGTAGGTGAAAAGTGGTTGATCCTTATATTCTAAGCGTCTAAGAAACGCAAGGATCACATCATGCCGGCGCGGCGCTGCTGCGGCGCAGCAATTTCATAGCCTTCGCGTGCCCATGCGATGATGCCGCCACGCAGGTTGATAACATTGTGGATGCCTTGCTGGCCGAGGAAATTGCACGCGTGATACGAACGTGCGCCGCTGCGGCAGTACAAGATGACATCTTTATCTTTGGGCAGGTCGTGCATCCGCAGGGGGATCAGATGCATGGCAAGGTGCTCGGCGTCGGGCAGAATGCCTTGTGCGATCTCAGCGTCGCTACGGATATCGACCAGTGCAATATCATCGCCGGCTTCGAGGCGGGTCTTGAGTTCTGACGCGTCGATCTCTTTAACTAACATCGGCACCCCTCACAATTTGTCTGGGAAAAAACGATCGGAATAGTATATTATGATTTCCTCATATAGTCAATTTGCACGCCGATCGGCGACATAATCCAAGGCCGTTTCGAGCCGGAAAATACTGATAAATGGAACATTTACCGATATTTCTTTCCGTGAAAGATCAGTTCTGCGTCGTCATCGGCGGCGGCGAGATTGCAACCCGCAAGATTGCCCTGCTGTTGCGTGCGGGCGCCCACGTGCAGGTGATCTCGCCGGCACTGTGCGCCAACGTGGCGAAGTTCCGCGATGAAGGACGCATCGAGCACATCGCCCGCGGTTACGAAGATGGCGACCTCGACGAGGCCTATCTGGCGATTGCGGCAACCGACAACGAAGACATCAATCACCAAGTGGCCGAAGCGGGACGCATGCTGCGCATCCCGGTCAATGTCGTCGACCACCCCGAAGACGGCAGCTTCATCATGCCGTCGATCATCGACCGCTCGCCGATCGTCGCGGCGGTGTCCACCAGCGGCACCTCGCCGGTGCTGGCCCGCCTGATCCGCTCGCGACTGGAGTCGGTGATCCCTGCCGGTTACGGCCGACTTGCCGAACTCGCCGGCCGATTCCGCGACCGGGTGAAGAAGACCTTCAAAGAGCCCTCCGACCGTCGCCGTTTCTGGGACCAGGTGCTGCAGGGCAGCGTTGCCGAACGGGTGTTCTCCGGCCACATGCAAGAGGCCGAGGTGCTGATGGAAAACGCGCTGGGCCAAGGCAATATTCAACCGGGTATGGGAGAGGTCTACCTGGTCGGCGGCGGCCCCGGCGATCCGGACCTGCTGACGTTCCGCGCACTGCGCCTGATGCAGCAGGCCGATGTCGTGGTCTACGACCGCTTGGTCGCCAAGGCCGTGCTCGACATGACGCGCAGCGATGCCGAACGCATCTATGTCGGCAAGGAACGCGACAATCACGCGATGCGTCAGGAAGAGATCAACCAACTGCTGGCCGATCTGGCCAAGCAGGGCAAACGCGTGGTGCGACTGAAAGGCGGCGATCCGTTCATCTTCGGTCGCGGCGGTGAAGAGATCGACACGCTGGCCAGCCAGGGTGTGCCTTTCCAGGTCATCCCCGGCATCACGGCCGCCGCCGGCTGCGCCAGCTACGCCGGTATTCCGCTGACCCATCGCGATTATGCCCAGTCGGTGACATTCGTCACCGGCCATCTCAAAGACAACACGATGAACCTCAACTGGACGCAGCTGGCCCAGCCGAACCAGACGGTCGTGTTCTACATGGGATTGAAGGGCCTGCCGGTGATCAGCCGCGAGCTACAGGCGCATGGCATGCCCGGCGACACGCCCGCAGCCTTGGTGCAGCAGGGCACGACACATCAACAGCGGGTATTCACCGGCACCGTGGCAACGCTGCCGGAACTGGTCGAACGCGAACAGCCCAAGCCGCCGACCTTGATCATTGTCGGCAACGTGGTCGAATTGCAGGGCAAGCTGTCGTGGTTCAAGACGCCGGAACATTCCGAGCAAGGCGCGACATCGCCGGTCACCCCCGGCACCGAGCTTTAATGCCCGATCAGTAGCCGTCCCAGTCTTTGGGACGCAGCTGGTCTTCGCCGACCTGCGGCGTGAAATACTCGTCGGCGAAATCGAGATCGACATCGTTGCCATCTTTGTCGACCAGCGGCTGATCATAGTCTTTCCAGCCACGCAAACCGGTCTGCAAAGACGCTACATTGCTAAAGCCGAGCACCTGCATCGAATGCGCAGCCAATACGCTGCGCTGACCGGAGCGGCACACGATCACCACCTCGCGATCGCGCGCGCGGACCAGTTCGGGGATCGTCTCTTCGTAGTCCCACTCGCACGACGATTCGAGGATGCCGCGCGGCACATTCAGCGATCCTTCTATGTGCATCGCATCGAACTCGTAGGGTTCGCGCACATCGACCAGCAGAATGTCGCTGTTTTCCTGCAGGCGCTCTTCGAGGTCCCACGGCATCAGCTCTTTGACATCAGTCAGGCAGTCGCGGACCAGTTCCAAAAATCGTTTCATCTACCACTCCGGCGAAGCGTGTCGGCGCGTTCAGTTAGCGTCGCCACCGCGTCCGCAAATATTCTCTTCGACCGCGATCACCGCGGCCTCGACGCGTGAGTGCACATCGAGCTTGCGCAGTATCGCCTTGACGTGCAGTTTCACCGTGCCATCGGAGATACCCAGGTTGCGCGCGATCACCTTGTTACTCTGCCCTTCGGCCAGGTGGCACAAAATCTCCAACTCACGCGGCGTCAGCTCGGCCAACGCCCGATGACTCGGTGCAGACGTTGATACCTCACCCTGTACCGCCTTCGCCAGGACGATCGTCAATTCCGGGGCAACCACGGTCTGACCGCCCACGATGTCGCCGAGTGCCCTGATCAGGTCGTCCGGCTCCATGTCTTTGAGCAGGTAACCACGCGCACCGTTCTGCAGGGCGTTGACCACGTCTGACTCTTCACGGCTGGTGGTCAGCATCACCACCGGCATGCTCACCTTGCGTCGCCGCAGTTCCTGCAGAACCTCCAGACCGTTCATCGCCGGCATACGCATATCGAGCAACACGACATCAGGCGCCTGCGCCTCGACCATCGCAATGCCTTGTTCACAGTCGCCAACCGCGGCAACCACTTCGATACCGCGACGTTCCAACAGCTCGCTGAGCCCCATGCGAAACAGCGCATGATCATCGATCATCAAGACGCGCATCAGCTGATCCACCGCCTGGCTTCACGGCCGGTGTCGTTCTGCGGTTGATAGGTCAGCTCCACCCGGGTCCCCTCGCCTATTTCACTTTCGATGCGCAGATTACCACCCAAGCGACGCGCCCGCTCTTCCATGATCGACAGGCCGATATGTTCGCCCGGCCTGCCCTGTTTGGCGGCATCTTCGAAACCCACGCCATCGTCTTCGATGAGCAGCGAGTACAGACCATTGCTGCGACAGCTCAGCAGGACACGCACCGTGTGTGCCTGGGCATGCTTGCGGATGTTGGCCAGGCATTCCTGCGCCACCCGCAGCATCTGCATCTCTTCAGCAGACGACAGGCTCGGTTCACGACACTCGTTCTGAAACAACACGTGGATACCGGTCTCGCGACCAAAGCGCTCGACCACCTTTTCCAGCGCCGACACCAGGCCACGCTGGTCGATCGGTGCGCGAAAGCTGTTGAGCAGCTCGCGCAGTTCGGTGTGCGCCTCGTCCAGGCCGCCGCGGATGCGCTGCACGTCTTTGCACGCGGCCTCGTTGTCGGTCTCCTGCTGCAACAGGTCTTCGAGCAGGCGCACCTGAAAGCGCAGACTGGCCAGCGTTTGCGCCAGCGAATCGTGCAGTTCGTGGGCCAGCGTCGTGCGTTCCTCCATGATCGACAGACGACGCGCCTCACGGTCGGAACGCTGCTTGGCAACGGCCATCCCGAGGTGGCTGCCGATGGTCTGCAGCAGCTCGAGAATATCCTCGCGCCCGGAGATACCCGGTTTGCGCACATAGACGTGATACATACCGAGACGCTCATCGTGATAATCGAGCGGCACGGTCACCATCTCGGTCTCTCCCGGCCCATACATCACACGCTTGAGCTGCTTTACGCAGTGCATGGCCGGGTTGTCGCACAGCACATCGCCCGGTGACAGCGCCTTGCCGCAAACGCACAACGCCAGCGGCAGCATCTCGCGCTCGCGCAGCACCTCGTTGTTGGTGCCGATCGACCCGACCACACGCAAAGTACCGTCCGGTTGTTCGAGCCGCACAGTGGCCGCAAGCCCGTTGACCATTTCCTTGAGCACGCGCAGAAAGCGCAGCAGCAGTTCTTCGAGATCCTGCGCCTGGTTGATACTGGCAGCCACGTCGTACAGGATCTTCAGCGAGGCCGTCTTCTGCGCAAGCCGTGTCGTATGACGCGATACGCGACTGTCCATGTCCTCGTACAACTCGCTGAGTTCTTCGTTGAGGCTGTCCAGGTCGCTGACCATCGCACCCAGCACACCGGTGTCGTTCAATGCCAGGCTGGCCCCGGGTTCACCGGCGCATACCTGCGACACCGATTCCTCCAAACGGGCAAGCGGCTCGATCAGTTCCCTGCGCAACCGATAAAGACCGATGGCGAACGCCAGCAGCGTACCGACTGCCACCAGGGCAAGTACCCGGATCAACGCGACCGGATCCCAGCTGCCGACAAACAGCGCAACGCTCACCAGCACGATCAGGATAAGGCCCAGCCCCAGTACCAGCAGCGGCACGACCAGATGCGCACCGGTAACGATGCGTCGAATGCGGCTGCCCACTGTCGCGTCTGTGATTTCCTCGCCCTGTGCCTGCATTTGGTATCCCTGAACCCCCTTCAGCCAGCCTACGTTACCAGACCGGCACGTTCGAGGGCTTGCTGCGCGGCGTCACGCCGTTGCACATCGAGCTGCCTACCCAGTTTGGCACCGGCAAAGCCTTGCGCCTGCAACGCCGCGGGACTGACGCCCTGCGCTGCCGGCAATGCCACGTCGAGCAGCGGCGCCAATGTCGGCCGCTCGGCCTGGGCATCGTGGATGCGCACCAGGCGTTCGAAATCCCAGTCGTGATTCCAGCCACGCCAGGTGCCGATCAACCGCACCAGCGCGTCGACATCGCCATGTGTCGCGGCATCGCACAACGGCCTGCCTGACGATAGCTTGCGCAATAGCGTGGCGACATCGCGGTCTGCGCGCAGGTTCTCGGCCACAGCTGTGACCTCTCGTTCGCTCGATGCGCAATCCCAGAGTGCCGCAACCAAGCGCTCAGCGGGATCGTCGGTCGCAGGCACTATCCGTTTCAATGCGGCGACCGGCGCACTATCGGCCGCCTCCGTGTGTGAGCCCGCGCTGCCCATCACAGCTGCAAGTTGGGGGATCAAGGCTTCGAGCGCGCCACTGCGCTGCAGCACCTCGAAAAATCGCCAGGGCTGATCGGTCGCCATCGCTTTAATCATCTCGCGCCACACTCGCTCGGCGGTCAGATGTTGCATATCACCGCGCCCGACCATTTCTTTCATCAGGCGATGGGTATCGTGTGCGACCCGAAAACCGAAACGGCCGAGCTTGGCGGCGAATCGGGCCACCCGAATGACCCGCAACGGGTCTTCGGTGAAAGCGGGTGACACGTGACGCAGACGACCCTCATCGAGATCGTCACGCCCACCGAACGGGTCGATCAGCCCGCCGTCGTCATCCTGCGCCATCGCATTGATCGTCAGATCACGCCGACACAGGTCTTCTTCCAAGGACACGTCGGCTCCGCAATACACCTCGAAACCGCGGTAGCCTTCGCCGCTCTTGGTCTCACGTCGCGCCAATGCGTATTCCTCGCCGGTATCCGGGTGCAGAAACACCGGAAAGACGCTGTCGGCGGGTTTGAATCCTCTACCCAGCATGTCGCTCGGCGTTGCGCCGACCACCACCCAATCGCGTTCGACGACCGGCAGGCCGAGCAACTGATCGCGCACGGCGCCACCCACGAGATAGATCTTCATATGACTACCCTGTAGATCACTCGACGCATCACGCTGAATCCGCCTCGGCTTGATCGTGTTGCTCCTGCTCGCGCTCCTTGCGCTGCAGCTCCCACATCTCACGATAGATTCCGTTCGCGGCGAGCAGTTCGGCATGCGTACCGCGCTCGACAATCCGCCCCGCAGACATCACCAGGATCTGGTCGGCATCGACCACGGTCGACAGGCGATGTGCGATAACCAACGTCGTGTGCTTCGCGGCGACCTCGGCCAAGGTCTCCTGGATTGCCTGCTCGGTGCGCGTATCGAGCGATGAGGTTGCCTCATCGAAGATCAGGATCTGCGGGTCTTTGAGAATCGCACGGGCGATCGCCACACGCTGCTTTTCGCCGCCCGAAAGCTTCAGACCACGTTCGCCAACGCGCGTTTCCCAGCCCTCCGGCAGGCTTTCGACAAAGGCCTTGATATGCGCCATTGCAGCCGCCTGCTCGACCTCTTCACGCGTTGCCTGCGGGCGCCCATAGGCGATGTTATAGTAGATCGTATCGTTAAACAGCACCGTATCCTGCGGCACGATACCTATCGCCGCGCGCAGGCTGTCTTGAGTCACATCACGCAGGTCCTGTCCATCGATCGTGATCCGGCCGCCATCGACGTCGTAGAAGCGATAGACGAGTCGCGCCAAGGTCGACTTGCCGGCACCACTATGTCCAACCACGGCCACCTTATGCCCGGGCGGTACGTCCAGGTCGAGTGCATACAGAATCTGCCGGTCGGGCTGATAGCCGAAGTCGACCGATTCGAAGCGCAGCTTGCCGCCATCGAGCTGCAGTGGTGCAGCATCCGCTTTATCCGTGATCTCCGGCTCGCGCTCGAGCAGTTTGAAGACCAGGTCCATGTCGGCCAGCGAATACTTGATCTGGCGATAGACGATGCCGAGGAAACCGAGCGGAATGAACAGCTGCAGCAAGAAGGCGTTCAACAGCACCAGGTCGCCGATGCTGATCTCGCCGGATGCGACACCGCGCATCGCCAGATACATAACCAACGTCACGCCCAGCGCGATCACCGCGCCTTGGCCGAAGTTGAGCATCGACATCGAGGTCTGGCTCTTGACCGCCCAATGCTCCCACTCCGACAAGGTACCGTCGTAACGCCGCAGCTCCATCGATTCGTTGCCGAAGTACTTCACGGTTTCGTAGTTGATCAGGCTGTCGAAGGCCTGGGTGTTGCCCTCCGAATCGAGACGGTTCATGTAGTGGCGAAAATCCATGCGCCATTCGGTGATCGCGAAGGTCACGGCGACGTACACCACAACCGAACCGAACATTGCGGCAGCGAACACCCAGCTGTAGTCCCGGATCAGAATGATCGCGACCAGACCGAATTCGACCACGATCGGCAGGATACTGAACGCCATGTAATTCAGGATCGTGCTGACCGAACGCGTGCCGCGTTCCAGGTCGCGACTGACCGCGCCGGTCTTGCGATCGAGATGGAAGCGCAACGAAAGTTTGTGCAGATGTTCGAGCACACGCGTCGACAGGCGGCGCATGGCGCGATAACGCACCTTGGCGAACACCACGTCGCGCAGCTCATTGAACAGCGAAGAGCTGAGCTTCAGGGCACCGTAGGCGATCAGCAGGGCCAGCGGCATCACGGCGGCGAGCATTGCCGGATCGTCTTTGACCCGCTCGAAATGCTCGACGATGTATTTTAGGACGACCGGCACGCCGACATTGGCGACCTTTGACAACACCAGGCACGACAGGGCAAACAGGGCGCGGCCACGAAACTCCCACAAAAACGGCAACATACCTTTGAGGTTGTGCCAATCCCGCCGATCTTTGTGGACTTGGGGCGCCACGCCCCCCGAATGCACCATGATAGAATTCTCTGCAATTTCAGTGATTTCCCGCGGCGCGGGATCATCAGCTTACCAGAGTAGCCGTGATGCAAAAGCCTCCGATGAACGATCCTTTAAGTAGCTGCAGCAACTCCGAACCGTTCGCGCTGCAGGTGATCGGCGATAGTATGGAACCCGAGTTCCCCGACGAGTGCGTCGTCGTGATCGAGCCCGCGGACTGGTGCCAGCACGGTATGTACGTGATGGCGCTGGTCGAGGGGGTTCGCTGGTTCCGCCAGTACCGGAAAGACGACGAGGGTGAACGCCTGATCGCGTTGAACGACCGTTATCCGCCGATCGATCTGGCAGGCCTGGATTGGAAGATGGAAGGCATCATCATGCAGCGCAACCTGCGTCGCCACCAAACGGAGTCAGGGCGACGCGAGGTCAAACACTACAAATACGACTGAGGGATCAGCGCACGTCGGCCGCGCAGCGGAATCCGACCGAGCCATAGATCGCGCCGTCCTGTTCCGGTGGCTTCACGTTGCGGAAGGAACTGCGCAGGTTCGGCCGGTTTTCATCCCACGAACCGCCGCGCACCACGCGCTGCCGGCCATCGGCGGGCCCGGCGAGATCGCCCTTGGCGTAGTAAGCGGTGAGCGCGTCCGGCGCATACCAGCTTGCCGTCCACTCACCGGCATTGCCGTGCATGTCGAACAGGCCGAAGGCATTGGCGGCGCGGCTACCGACCGGCCAGGTGGCATCGGTGTAACAGCCGTCGGGTTCCCGGTCTGACGCATCCGGGCTCACCTCATCGACAATCGCCGTCGAACAGTCGACCGACTCTCCCCACGGATAACGGCTACTCGAGCCAGCACGCGCGGCGTATTCCCACTCAGGCTCGGTCGGCAAACGACCGCCCTGGGCCTGGCAATAGGCAACCGCCTGCCCCCAGTCCAGGCAATTCACAGGATGTTCATCGCGCTCAGCATGGCCATAGTTGCAATACTGGTTACGCTGGTTGGTCAACGGTTCGCTGCAGTCGCCGCCGGCGACACAGGCGCGAAACTCCGCCACCGTGACCTCGTTGCGATCCAGCAGAAATGCGGGCACATCGACGCGTACGCCGCCCACCGGTCCCTCGTCATCGCCGCACGCCGGGTCGCCCACCGAACACCCCATCTGAAAGCTGCCGGCCGGAATCGCGATCGGCTCGGCCACCGCCGGCGTTGTAGCCGTAAAGATCAGGAATGCTGTCGATATGATGGGTGCGCGCATGGTTTGTCCTCCCGACATTTGGTAATCGCTCCAGGTGTGACCGGGGAAGGCGGTTTTTTCTTTCGCCCGCCGGGCGGCACCGATCAAACTTCAAATGGCGACCCGATTCGTGCGAGCATTGCAGCCGAAGAACCTGTACTGGAGTACCCCATGCCGCACCGCCTCATCGGAATCTTAGTCTTTTTGGGCGTTGCCCAGATTGCCTTCGCCGACACCACCGCCGTCACGGCCGACGGGCGCAAGGTGATCCTGCACGACAACGGCAAGTGGAGTGAGGCAACCGAGTCCGGCAAAAAAGAAGGCGACCCCGTCGCAATGCTGACGCTGGAGAAGAAATCCGACCTGGCGCGCGGTTGTCGCCTCGGCCTGCGGCTACAAAATGATCTGCAAGCACAGATCCGCACGCTGGTACTGCGCTTCACCGCCTACAAGGGTGAAAAGCTGCCTTTCGAAACAGTCAGTCGCGGCTATTCGTACATCAAGCCGACCGCATCGCAATACCAGGAGATCGACTTCCGCGGCATCACCTGCGGAGAGATCGTTTCGATCGGCGTCGAGGCCGCAAGAAACTGTCACGTTGGTGCGTTGACGAAGTATTCCGCCGACGAAAAGCACTGCCTGAAGCTGATCGAAGTCGCACCGAGTACGATCGTGCCGATTGCGAAGAAAGCCGAGGAATAAGCGTATCCAGCGATACGCGGGATCGCTGACAGCCGGCGCTACGTATACCTTCCATGGCGTCCCGCCCGAATAGCCGGCTGGCCTTTCGACGGGCCGACTGCGACCACTGCCTGAACAACCGCCGGTTGACGCCCTACCAATCGCTGTCGGCGTCACCGGCCGGCAGACCAGCAACCCCTCAGTTTGCGCGCTGCAACGCTGATCGACGGAAGACCTCGACGCAATCGGGCAACACCTCCACAATGCCGACATGCGACGGCGCGCCATTTCAATCCGTTGGCAGATCGCCATGGCCTTGGGAATCATGGCATGTCTGATACTCGGTATGGCCGTGGCAGCCAGCCTCGGTATTCAGCGCGCATCCTATTTCCTGCAACGCGCCGATAAATCGCATACCCAGCTGCAACTGGCATCGCGTCTTTCGAGCGAGATATATGCCTACGTCGTGATTCGCGCCAGCGCTATGACGCCGGGACGGTCAGACCCCATTCTCCAGGACGCCGAACGCCGCATCGATACGCTGCTGGAAGAATTCGATACCGTGTTGCGCAGCGAAGTCGCATTGATCTCGGCAGACGACGAGCGCGCGCGCGAAAACGACGAGTTCGATCGCACCGCCGAACTGCGCCGACAAACGCGGGCCTTGTTCGATCACCCGACGGTGTTCACCCTGGATGGCGGACCTGGTAACCAGGTCGCCGGCATCAAAGGCCTCACGGCCGAACTCATTGGCCACGTGAAACAACACATCGAACCGGTGATTGGCCGACTGGTGATCGATGAAAAAAGGGAAATTGCGGCCGTCGACCTGGGCATGCGCGAGCTGCGCGGCACACTGCTCGCGACAGGCGTCGCGATTGCCTTCTCTTGCCTGTTTTTGGCGGTATTTCTGGTGTGGCACGTACGGCGTGTGCTGTCGTCACCCATCTCCGAGATCATCAGCGCCGCTGCGGCACTCTCCTCTGGGCGCACGCGGCGCGACCTGGGCGCATTTCGGCATGACGAACTGGGGCTGCTGGCACGCCATTTCGACCGTATGGCGAAGCGCGTGGAACACCACCGTACCAAATTGGAGACACTCAACGAACAACTCGAGCACCGGGTCGCCGAGCGAACCGAGCTCCTGAATCGCTCCAATCAGCGGCTGCAATCCATCGACGACAGCCGCAAGCGTTTTCTCGCCAACGTAAGCCACGAGCTGCGCACGCCCCTGACCGCCATCATAGGAGAAACCGAACTGGCCCTGCAGGACGCAGACGCGATCGATCCCGAGATGGCACAGTCGTTGCGTTGCATTAGTGCAAATGCTGCGTACCTGCGGCGTCGGGTGCAGGATCTCTTGCTACTCGCGCGCTCCGAGGACGGCCAGTTACAGCTCGAGCTGCAACCCGTCGACTTGGTTGAGCTGGTCGCAGAGGTATGCACCCAGGCGCGAGGGCTGGCCGAGATCGAGCAGGTGGCGATCGACGTGCAGGTCGGCAACGACGTAAAGCTTGCACGCGTCATGGCCGACCCGAGCTGGCTGGGACAATGTCTGCTTGGCTTGATCGACAACGCGGTCAAGTTCTCGCTGCCGGGAAATACGGTGAGGGTTGTGCTCATACAGAGGAACGATGCCTGGCGCATCGAGATACTCGACCAGGGGCCCGGTTTTGACGACCCCGCCCTGCCGGACCTTTTCGACCGCTACTACCAAACGAGCGGAGGAAGGATGCGTGGAGGCGCCGGCCTGGGTCTGGCCATCGCCCATTGGATCATCAAACAACATGACGCGGACATTCAGATCGGCAACACCGAAGAAGGTGCACTGGTGGCCGTCGAACTTAATCGCTTGGACGAACCATGACGAGACTACTGCTGTGTGAAGACGATTCCAGTGTTGGCCAGATGATTCAACGGGGACTGCGCAAGACCGGTTTCGAAGTCGACTGGGTGCAGCAAGGCTATCAGGCACTCGATCTTGCATTCACCGGCCGATACCAGTCGCTGGTGCTGGATCTGATGCTGCCCGATATCGACGGCCTGGCACTGTGCCGACACTTGCGCGAACAGCAGATCACCACGCCGGTGCTGATGCTCACTGCACGAGACAGCGTCGAGCACAAAGTCGACGGCTTCGAAGCCGGCGCCGACGATTATCTGACCAAACCATTTGCCTTCGCCGAACTGCTTGCACGGATGAAGGCCCTGATCCGCCGCAGCGGCGCTGCCGACACCGATGACGTAGTGGATTATGGGGCAATGCGCCTCGATCGCGGGGCACGCGAGGTGTTCTGCCATGGCGAACGCGTCGAGTTGACCGAACGCGAATTCCAGCTGCTTGTGTGCCTGGCAGAACAGGCCGGCAAGGTCGTCTCGCGGGAACGGATTATTCAGTGCGCCTGGGGCGCGGACAGCGATATTTCGGACAACGCCGTGGATGTCTATGTCGGATACCTTCGTAAGAAGATGCACGCCCATTGCCAGCAACCCTTCATCCGCACGGTCCGTGGCGCCGGCTTCAAACTCGATCTATCCCCGCTGGCCGTCTAGCCAGGGTTAACAAAAAAAAAACGGCCGGCGAATCGCCGGCCGCAATCTCGAGGCGTCCAACTGACGCGTCTCACAATGACACGAGCCACCTTGGGGGGACGCTACAAGGATAGGTTGCAGTTTATGAGTAAGTCCTGAGAAACCGGCAACAGCCTGGGACGATCACCGCAAGCGGTAAACGACCGGTACCGTGACCTCGAACGGCACCGGTTCTCCGGCCGGCAACTTCGGAAAAGGCACGGCCTCTCTTGCCAACCTGACGGCTGCTTCGTCCAGTACCTGGTGCCCGGAAGTGGCAACCACCGCAACGCTCAGCAAGGATCCGCTCGCATTGATCGACAGGCGCAGGGTGACGGTTCCCTGCTTGCGGCGCATCAGCGCTTTTCGCGGATAGCGCTTGCCGCGCTCTATGCGGGCCCGCAATTGCTGAGTGTAACGCCCAGTCACCTCCACCGAGGGTCTGGAGGTGCTCTCGCGAACGTCAACCTCTTGGCTTCTCTTAGCCTGGCTCGACGAGGGTGCCGCGGCTGTCGGTACCTGACTTCGTGGTTCGACCGTTTGCGATCTCGGTTGCTGACCTGCGTCTGGCTTAGCTGGAGGCTTGGGCTTGGGCTTGGGCTTGGGCTTGGGCTTGGGCTTGGGCAAGGTTATCGGCAATTTCCTCTCAGCCTCTTTCACTGCCTCGGGTTGGCTCTGCATCGGCAGGACCTGCTGTACGTCGGGATCAGCAATGGGTTCGACCGGCAGTGGTTGTGGCTCAGGTGGCGGAGACGGTTCGGGTTCGGCTTGCGGGGCTGTTTGCTGGGCCTCTGATGCCGCCGATTCTGCGGCCTCGCGTAGGGTATCGTCGGTTTGGCTCACCTCGGGTGCATCCGCCGGCAATGCGATGACGGCAATATCCAGGGCGACAGGTCCTTCGCCGACCGGCGAGTGAGCCACATCAGGTTCCAGGCTCCGCAGTATCCCCAGGTTCAGTATCAACGCAGCAACGAAGGCGAATAGCCAGTGCATAGTTGTCGCGGAGATCGGCATAGATTTGAGCGCAGATAGGTATCGAACTAGCTTGTCACGATCGGCAAACCCACCAGGCGAATGTCGCGCACGCCAAGCTGCCGCAGTTTGGCAATCACCCCCAGCATCGTCCGCGCGTTGAGTTCGGGGTCGGCCCTGACCGTCAAGACGCCATCCAACGGCGCAAACATTTCCGCAGACAACGCCTCCAGCGTATGAACGGTTCCCCGATAGCCGATACGCCCGTCAGCAGCGACCAACAGCTGGTCGCTGCCGGCTTTGCCCGGCTCTCCCGATGCGATAAGGAGCGCATCGAGATCAAACGGCTCAGCCGGCGTTAAGGTTCCGGCCATCAAAAAGAAAACCAGAAGCAGGAACGCGACGTTGATAAGTCCCAGCGTCTGATCGTCGGACGCTGGACGATAGCGGTGCTTGTCGGGCAGTTCGAGTTTCATTCGCGCAAGCCGAAAACCACGCGTTGCAGCCCTGCCAGTCGGGCCGCATCGACGACGCCGACCAGGTCTTGTAGCGGAGTGTCGGCCGCCGGCACCAGCACAATCGTAGTGTCTGCTGGTTGCGATTCAACGTACGCAATGAAAGCAGACAGACCGAATCGTTGATCATTGCGTTCGACCGCTCCACCGGGGTGGACGACAAACTGCAACGTGTCCTGCGCTGGCGGCAGCGTTGCGGTCGTCCCACCCAGGTGGAAATCCATCCCCTGCCAGTTGTCGAGACTGGACGCCAACATGAAGAAGAACAGCAGAATGAAAACGACGTCGATCAGGGGCGTAAGCCCAATCAAACTGCGCCGACGTGGGTGCGCAATCTGAATCTTCATGCGCCTGCTGGATCTTGCGCATGCGCGCTCAGTACCAGCCGGGTCAAAGCGTCCTCGATCTGATGGCGCAATCGATGAACCGAACCCTCGAACAGGCTCAGCACCGCGGCGACCGGCATCGCAACAGCCAGCCCGGCAGCTGTCGTCAACAATGCCTGCCATATCCCACCCGACAGAACGGCTGGGTCCACCTGGCGACCGGCGCTTTCCATCGCCTGAAACGCATCGATCATTCCAAGAACGGTGCCGAACAGGCCGAGCAATGGGCTCAATGCGGCAATCACCTCCAGGATGCGCAGGTAACGAATCCGCCTTTCGAGCAGATCGGCAGCAACGCGCTCCGCTTCTTCGCGGACGAACGCGTCATGCCTGCCTGCAAGCATGGCACCGATCGCGGCAACAAGAACGCGCTGCACCGGCTGACGACCCGCCCGCGCATGTTCGAGGGCGAGCTTCCGGTCCCCCTCCTGCCATGCCTTCAGCACACGCTGAACGGCAGCCGTGCTACCAATGCCGAACGGCAGGAATTGCCACAGTTTCACCAGTATCACGGTGGTCGCCACAATCGACATGACGAGCAGAATGACAACAACCGGGCCACCGCTTTGCAGCAGCGTAGAGTCCGATAAGAAAGGCAATAGCTTGTCTGTATTCATGTCATCACAGTGGGTGGGGACGGATAGCGACGATTAAACAAGCAGGCGTCGCACCCTACCCGCGCCTTAAAACGTCGCTTCAACTCCGATCCAGCCACCACGCGGCGACCCCGGGCCGAGAAAGCGCGGGTCGTCGTAGGCCGCACCGAGAACCTCGTCCGGCTCGCCCAACACGCCAAATGTCTCGTATTCCTTGTCGAACACGTTGTCGACGCGCGCAATAACGCTGAACGTCTTGTTCACCTGGTAACGCATGCGCAGATTGGTTACGGCATAGCCATCGATCGGGTCGAGCTGATTGGATTCGTCACCACGCAGATACTGATCCGACGCGTAGATGACCTCACCGCCCAACGACAGGGCCGGCGTGACCTTGTAGTCGGCACCGACCTTGAATACATGCTCCGGGATACCTGGGATGCGGTCGCCTTTCTCGACGGCGATCTCGCCACCAACGGCTTGTGGATGATTCTCGCTCGGCGCCCTGAAGTCGCTCTGGAAGGTGGCGTCGAGATAGGTGTAGCCGGCAAACCAGTCGAGACGGTCCGAGAACGCGCTACCGGAAACGCCCAACTCGATGCCACGGCGGCGCGTGTCGCCGATGTTGTCGAAGTAGCCTTCGCTGGTCAGTGCGCCGGATGAGATAAAGATGATGTCGTCTTCGTTGGTGGTGGTGAACGCAGCAACGTTCCAGTTGACCCCGCCCGATCGGCCGCGCGCGCCCAGTTCGAAAGTCTTGGCAACCACTTGGTCAAGCGGTGGATCGGCTACGAAGGCGTTCGGCAGGCGGCAGGGGTCGTCCGGATCGGCGCAGGTCAGCTCCACCGGCGTCGGAGCCCGCGTGGACTCGCTGTAGCTGCCATACAGGGTCACCGATGGCTTGAGTGCATAACTGGCGCCGATCGAGGGATTGAACCGGCTGAAGGTATGGTCACCGTTCAGGGCTGTTCCCAACTGGTCGTCCAGTTCCACGTTGGTGCTGTTCCAGCGCCCAGCCAGGTTCAAGGTGAGCGCATCGCTCACGCGCAGCGAATCAAAGAAAAACAGGCCGAAGCTGCGCGTTCTGGTTTTCACATCGACGAACGACTCGCCGTCATACACACCGCCACCAACCGCCAGGCGCGTGGCATCGAGCGAACCCAGCTCGGTCTTGGCGCGGTAGTGGGCACGACCTTCGTCCCATGCTCCACCCACGATCAGTTGATTCTCGTGACCGGCAAGGTCGTGCAGGAAGGTTGCCTGCAGCGTCATGCCGAAGCTGTCTTGATCGGTCTGCGAGGTATTGACGGTTGCGCCTTCGAGCGCCTCGGAGGCGGCGATCGGGTTGCCGTTTGGATCTTCGACGACCTCTTCAGTACCGTCATCTTCAATGCATAACAGTCCGGCGTTGGCCGGCAGCGCACATTCCTCGATATCCGAGTCATCACCGTTCAGCGTCGAGATGGTTCTCATTCAACTCTGTTTCGCCGTTGAGCGTCACCGCGAACAACTCGTTTTCGGTCTGATCAGGCCGCGTAAAGATCGCCTCGCGATCCTCGTCCAACAGTTGTGACGGTGTTGCGCCGTTGCCGATCAGGTCGGAGTCCGCAATGTTGATGCCGAGATCCAGGCGCGATACACCCGCCTGCCAGCTCACCTTGCCGAACAACGATTGGGCGGTCGACGGCGAATAATCGCGCCAGCCCTCTTCATCGAAGTACGACAGCGCTAGGTAATAGGCCCACTCGCCGTGTTGCGCACCGGTCTCTGCCGCAACCTCCCAGCGATCAAACGATCCGCCGAGCACCGATACGCGGCTCCGATCTGTCGTGAATCCGTCTTTGGTTCGGTATGACAAGGCACCACCCAAGGTGTTGAGACCGAACAATGGGTTCGAACCCGGTATCAGGTTGATGCTACCGATGGCGTGCTGCGGGATCATGTCCCAGTGAACGGTATCGCCGAATACACTGTTGAGCCGCACACCATCGCCGTACACCGCGATACCTTGTGGCAGTCCAAGCAGTGGTGAGGCAGTAAAGCCCCGATACTGCACGTCAGGTTGCAGAGGATTGTTCTGTGCGGCATTCAGCGTGACGCTGCTCAGCTTGCGGTTCAGCGAGTCGGTAACAGCCAGGCCACCGTCCTCTAGGTCGTCCCGCGTCAGCGTCTGGACGTTCGCCGGATACTCGCCGGCCGGCACGCCGGTACCGTGCAGCGGCGTAACGCCGATGACCTCGATCGCATCGACGGCCTGCGCCGACCGCACCGCCGTCGGCGTTGCCCCAACGACGACCAGGGAGTACACGAGAGCCACACGGCCGGCACGGTGCGGCGAATCAAAGAGAGCCATGACTTGGGTCACCTCACGGAAATTATCGTCGGGAAGCCCAGCTCACACCCTGCCGCCGGCTGGGTAGGCTATGGATTCCCGCCTCGGAATCGTTGTGTTGCAAACGTTAACAACCCAACTCTGAGGATTTCCTGAGAGCTTGCCCCTCTGACGCGTGCGGCGATGCCGCCGTATCGGGCGTCGGTGAAGCGATGGATGGTGCGGGTGGTCGCTGAGACACCAGGGAGAGAAGATGTGCCGGAACACTGGTTGATCAGCGCGACGTTGCCTCAAACGCTGAACGACACAACGCCCTGCGCGCTGTCCGGGGCTGCATGACGCACAGCGCCGCCCCCGGTCAACGACGACAGGCGATCAGCGACGTCGCTTTCTGCGCCAGAACAAAGGCTTGAACTTCACCGGCCTGTCCGGTGACTCGTCCGGCGGATCACTGTAGGTGAATTCGCCGGAACCGTTGCCGATAAAGCGGCCACCTTGACCATAGTGATTCATCGCGGCACGCAGGTCTTTCGACTGGCGTGCCGGCATGCTGAATGTCCACAGCACGATGAAGGCTCCGATAACCGGAATCAGTGGTATCGGGAAGGCCAGTATCTTCAGGATAAGCGGGCAATCCGAGCGGACCAGCTTCCACCACGCAATGACTGCCAGCAACAGCCCCGCGGCCAAAACCACCATTCGGCCGGTGCTTGCCGTCGCATAGTCGATGAAGTGTTCCATGGCTTAGCGAGGCTCAGTTCCTGATCGAAGTGTTCTTCATCTTATCGGCAGATCTAGCCGACATCACACCATTCGACAGCGTCAATCGTCGGCGCGCAGACAATCTTGTTCTTTATGCGGCAAACCTGCAGGCCGCGTGCCTTCGCGAAAGGCTTTGACCGCCATTTACACCTAAGCAATCTCCGGCGGTGCGGCAGCCCGATTCAACTCCAGACAATAGCGTGCACGCACACGCTCCGATGTGCACGGTTCATCGCTGGTGAAGGGCAGCGCGGAGTTTCGCCCATACCGGCACGGCCTGGCCGCTGGGCGTTTTTGCATAGATATCGAGAATTTCGACCGAATCGCCGCGTTGCACTTTGCCGAGTGTGATCACCTGCCCCTGCTCCTCGCGGTCGGAGTAACGCTTCTGCACCACCCGGAAATCCTCCACGACATCGTAGCGCCGACCAATGGCCGGTGTATCTTCGTGAACCATCAACTTGAGATCGTAGAAGCGACCGTTTTTGAGCTTACCGACAATCGCCCAACCGTCGGTCGTCTGTACCGGTGTGTTAGTGCCGGATTCGGTGACCGATACCTGCGTCGACGAGGTCTGCTGACCACCCGGTTCGTCAAACACACCGATCTTGCTCAACACGCCGATCAATGTGGCGACCGCGGTAATAACGCCGGCCAATGCGGTCAACACACCCGGGAGGGTGTGCCACCAGGACTTCTTGTCTTCTGTCATGCTTTCCTCCCGATCGGCCTAGCCTGTATCAATTGCCACCCGTCGCTTTGGTCAGCACGCGATCGAGATGGTCGGCAAACGCCTTCCTGTCGTTGCTGCTGAGTGCCGGCGGCCCACCCGTGTCGAAACCGCTGGAGCGCATGGTGTCGAGAAAATCCCGCATGTTGAGTCGCGCTTTGACGTTGTCCTTGGTGAACAACTCGCCTCGAGGGCTCAACGCAACGCCGCCCTTGTCGATGACGTCTGCCGCCAGCGGGATATCGCTCGTAATCACGAGGTCGCCGGCGTCGACTCTGCGGACGATCTCCTCATCGGCGACATCGAAACCACGCGGCACCTGAAGCATTTGTACGAAGTTTGAACGGGGTATCCGCACCGCCTGGTTGGCAACCACCGTGACCAGAACTTTCGTCCGCTCGGCCGCCCTGAACAAGATCTCTTTGATCACCACCGGACAGGCATCACCGTCTACCCATATTTTCATATCAGTTCCCCGACACCGACGTCATGGCTATCAGCCCCCTTGGCGACACAGGCACAAGAGAAAGCTGAGCCGATGCGCTCAATTGGTCTTGAAGCTCGCATGACAATTCAAACATTGATGCATCAACTGCCCGGTAAACTCGGCCAACGATGACATATCGTCGGTTTCCGCACGAATCGCCAACTCTTCGAACATCAAGTGGGTCGGACCGCCCAACTCCTTGAACGCCTCAGGCAACTTCTGCCGCACAGTGTCTGGCGTCGCGCGCGCCATTCGGTTGCCGGATGTCCTCGCTGAACGCGCGATCAACTCGCGATCTTCGCTGCCTATTCCGGCGAGTATGCCCTGGATACTGGCCAACATCTGGCGCATCTCGGACAGGAACTGACTCTCCTCGCTCGGTGTCAGCTGCAAACTCAATCGGCTGTCGGTGTCGTTCTCGCCGCCTGCAGCGCCGATCGGGAAACCTGCCAACAGCAAAAACAACGCCGATATACTGGCAACACGTTTCATATCAATCGCATCCGCTGTACCGGTGGTAGCCGCCCGATCGAATCGGGTCATCGCAAAGGCAAAGTTGGTTCAACTTGTGTTCCTAACAGAGAGCATAAGCCAATCCGCCACCTAATCCAGCAGACCGATCCCATCGACGCGCGTCACCTTGGCATTCACATCAAAAATAACGCGCACCGCTTGCTCCTGCCTTTCCACAGCGCTGCCGCTCGGTGCAAGCCTGCGAACCACATACCAATAAGAATGCCCGACCAGCTCGGCGGCCGTCTTGACCGGTGCGTACAGTATTCGCACCTCGTCTGGCGGACCCAGGATATCGACTACCTCAGACACATCCATACCGGTCTGTATCTGCATGCCGGCAGACTGAATGAAGTGGATCCTCTCTGCTGAGGCTTGATAGGGATACGTCGTTATCTCTTTCAGACGAAACCAGTCCACGGATGGATCACCCCACGAGATCATCGGCATGGCCGACAAAACAAACCACCACAGGATTCTTTTCATTCAGACGACCGGCGAATAAGCCAAACATTGACGGTACAGTCGCTTCGCATCACGACCACAACCTCTCTCTGGGCTGCACCCTGGAACTGCAACACGCAGCCACCGCCTTACCACAGCGCCGGGTCGCGCAGCGCAGCCACGCATGAGAGCGTGCAAGGTTGCACATCAGATACGCCGTCCCGCAAAGCCATCGCCTGCCAACCGAACGGATACGTCAATTCGTACGGCGGCAAGAAGTGACTGGCCAACTCGGCATCGAAACCAAACCTGCCGTAATACGCCGGATCGCCGTACACGAACAGCATGTCGACACCGTTATCTGAAAGCATCTGCCTGCCCGCTTCCACCAGCTTTGCCCCGACCCCAGCCCCCTGATACTCGGGTCGTACGCCGAGCGGCGCCAGGACATATCCAATCCGAGCAGCATTGGACTCCATCGCCAGCGGGCTGAATGCGATGTGGCCGACCAGATGACTGTCGACCTCGGCAACCAAGCTGATCGTTTCCGGCGACGTACGCTCGGTCAGCAGCCGTTCCGCCAACGTCGCGACCAATCCGCTCTCGTTTTCAGGGAACGCAGCCAGATGGATGTCGCGAATCCCCTCACAGTCGATGCTCACCGCTTTTCGTATGCTCGCGACCACACAAGCCTCCCTTCTACCAAGACCGCCGGCACTGCGGTGCAATGATATCGCTAGCGTCGGGTAGCAGCTGCAAACCTGTCTGCCAGGATATCGACCAACAGAGGATGATCACCGATCAGGGCGGATACCTGCAGCCGAAGCCCGGAGTTGCGCTCGGTAGCGGCACTGCAGATCTCTGCAATGTCGCCGCCGTCACCGGCGTGCTTCCCCGGCAACAGGAACATCATGGCGACCACAACCCTTGCCTGATCATCGCTCGAGGCGATGTGATCGAGCTCGTCGGCCAACAGCCGCCCGTTGAAGTCGTACTCGGGGCCCTCGCGGCGCTCCATCACTGCCTGCGTGAGATGGATCCCGCCACCAAGCCGCTCTGCAAGCTGCTGTGCAACCCATTTGCGTACATTGGTCACGACCGGCGTAGGCGAGCCGTGATCGGTCAAAACGACGTGAGTCATCGAACGATCCAGATGCTCTGCTGCTTTCTCGACATGCGATGCCACAATGTCGACCAAACGCGACTCACCAGCGGGCAACGGCGAGATCACGTCGGCCACGCGCACACCGAAAGCGCCATACGTCTGTGCAAGTAGCGCCATCTGCTGGGGAATGAACGAGGTCAGGGCCCTGCTTTCGCCAAAGAACAGCGGCAATATGATGAACTCTCGGCATCCCGCTTGCAGCCTCGTTTGCACATATTCGGCAAAGACGTTTGCAGGCTCACCACCCAACTCGTCGGCAGGTATCTTGTCAGCATGCTGCAGAGACACCGGCGCCACGGGTCTCTCCAACTTCACGGAGAGGGCCGCAGCCAACTCGCGTAGCCTCAACGTGGCCTCGGCGCGTCGCGACCCGTTGTCCACCAGGAGCACCAGTGGTTCCATCAAACTCTTCTCCAACACCTGAATTTTGGGGATTTTCGCGCAGTATGGGGCGCCGTGTTAACCCGGCTTGAGTAAAGGAGAAAGTGACCAGGACGGACGGGAATGGCGGGATTGAGCTGTGACCGATATCGCTGGGAATCGATCACAGCTGCTCAGACATCAAACGATCGCGATCAACTCGATGTCGAAGGTCAACGACTTGCCGGCGAGCGGATGATTGGCATCCAGCTTCACCGTCTCTTCGGTGAAAGACACGACCGTGAAGTTATCGACGCGGCCCTCCTGGCTTTGCCCCTGCAACACCATACCCTCGCGCAATTCCACGCCTTCCGGCATCAACTCGCGCGGCACGTCCTGAACCATGGATTGGTTGACCTCGCCATACGCCTCTTCCGGCGGTAGCGTGACCTTGCAGCTCTCCCCAACACCAAGATCGGCCACGGCATTCTCGAACCCCGCAATCAGTTGTCCCTTTCCCATCGCAAATTCAAGCGGTTCGCGGCCGCGCGAGGTATCGAACTCGGTCCCGTCATCCAGGGTACCTGTGTAATGCACGCGAACGGTGTCGCCTGACTTCGGCTTTTGCATGATGTAGCTCCTTTCGGCTATTGGGGAATGACCACGCCAGCGGCGGATTCGCACAACCACTACGCAACAGCCGCAGAGCCATGAAATTACCGGCAACCCAGTCTCATATCCGCCACCCTAGACAACCTCGACGGATAACTCAAATCGATCTATTTATGCAGTACCGAAAGGTGCACAAGGTGAGCTAGATAGTGCCCAGGTGCATGGCAGCCAATCCTGACAACACGAACGCGCTCGCGCTCAGCAGAATGGTCTTGGGGTTGATGCCGACAGAAGCAACGTAGGCCATCAATACTGCCGCGACCGCCACGTGCAGCCACCACACCACGGAATCATCCCGGGACGCGGCACCGGCAAGCATCGCGACGATGAACACAGTGAACAGCACGCGTGCCGTCAGCCTGGTTGCGCGCACACCATAGCGCACGGCGAAAGAATACTTGCCGGCTCGGCGATCGGTTTCGATCTGTGGCGGCTGATGCGACAACAGCAGCGCTACCGCCAACGCAGCGAACGCCAAACTCCCGGCGACCCAAGAGACGTCGGCCGGGCGCCCGGCCACCAACCACAGACAACCGAACACGCCGGGGCCGTAGCACAGGCCCGTCACCCACTCACCGAGATGGGTGTACGACAGCGGTTTTTCTCCGGCGTTATAGAGGTACCCGAGCCCCACCATTGGCAGCGCCACCGCCATCAACCACAACTGGTCCTGCAGCCACAGCACGACAATACCCAGCAGCCCTCCGACGAGCAGGGCGACAGTGCCGTGCACGACGGCAACCGACGGCCGTTGGTCGTGAACACGCACCCACGAATCGTACTTCTCGGTATCCGCACCCAGCCGCCAGTCGGCCGCGTCGTTGTAGAGATTGATCGCATGCTGCACCAGCACAACCGCCAGCGTGGCCGCCAGCAGCCCCAGCGCGAACTGCACATCACCCCGGGCCAACCACCAGACCCCCAGACCGGGCAGTATCGAGACAAGGTAGATCGGCGGGTTGAGCGCCTCTCGCCAATCGGCGACACGCTCAGTTGCGGCTTGAGTCAAAGGCTGGCCTCACTAAGAAGACACGACGCCGGCATCTCAACCGCCATCGAGGCTCTTCGATGCGATTTCGTAAACATCCTTCGACACCTTGATCGCCACAATGGCTTCGAGCACCGCTCGCATCTTCGCCTGACGATCCTCGTCGTAGCGACGCCAACGCGACAATGCACGAACCAGGCGGGCCGCGATCTGCGGGTTGGCGGGATCGAGTTCAAGCACGCGCTTCTTGAGAAATTCGTAACCCGAACCATCCGCGGCGTGAAAGCGTACCGGGTTGGCGTTGGCAAAGGCGCCAATCAGCGCCCGCACCTTGTTCGGGTTATGCATCGAGAACGCATGGTGCTGCATCAGCGCCTTGACCCGATCGAGGGTGTCACTGCGATTCGACATCGCCTGCACACCGAACCATTTATCCATCACCAAGGCATCGCGCCGCCAGCGCGACTCGAAATCGGCCAGCACCTCTTCGCGCGCCGCGTGATCACCGTCGGCTATCAACGCCAACGCCGCCATCACATCAGTCATATTGTGTTGCGCGAGGTACTGCTGGTGACATAACTCCTCGCCCGCAAGGCTGGCCGATGTCAGATAACCAAGAACGCGGTTCTTCAGGCTGCGACGACCGATGGCCTGCGGCGTGGGTTGGTACTCGCCTGCCTCCTGCAGCGCAGCATAAGTGTCGTTCAACTCGCGATCCAACTCGCGTCCGATCATGGCGCGCAAGGTTTCACGCGCCAGGTGCAGACCGTCGATGTCCACGGTCTCCATGAAGTCTCCCAGATAGCCGATCGACGGCAGCGCCAACACCTCGGCGACGAGCGCCGGCTGTGCCTGCTCGTCGAGCAGGCTGCGGCGGAATGCCTCGAGTACGCCGTCGGGAACCAGCATCTCGACGCCATCCTGGTACTGCTGGACCATGCCGAGCAACACACGCCGAACCAGTGTCTGCGCCGCATCCCAGCGGTTGAAACCATCACTGTCGTGCGCCATCAGGAACATCAGGTCATCATCGGCATAGCCGTAATCGAGATTGACCGGCGCACTGAAGCCACGCAGGAGTGAAGGAACCGGTTTCTGCGCGACCCCGTGAAAGACGTACTGCTGTTTTGCCTGCGTGAGCTGCAGCGTGTGCTCGGTGGCGGTTTCACCGCCCGCTTCGAGCGACACCGATAGATCATCACCATCGGAACCGACCAGACCGGTCACGATCGGGATCAGAAAGGCCGGTTTATTGGTCTGCCCGGGGGTATCGGGCACTGATTGTTCGAAGGTCAGCGCGAAGGTTTGTGCCTCTGAGTCGTACTCGGACTGCACCTTCACCTGCGGTGTGCCGGCATAGTCGTACCAATGCTGCATCTGGCCCAGATCCTTGCCCGAGGCATCGGCCATGCAGCGCACAAAGTCCTCGGTCGTGACCGCCTGGCCATCGTGCCGCTCGAAGTACAGGTCGGTTGCCTTGCGAAACAGCTCGGGGCCGAGCAGGTTCGCCTGCATGCGCACCACCTCGGCGCCTTTTTCATAGACCGTCAGGGTGTAGAAGTTGTTGATCTCGATATAGCTGTCGGGACGGATCGGATGTGCCATCGGGCTGGCATCCTCGGCGAACTGATGTGCGCGTAACATGCGCACGTCTTCTATCCGCTTCACGCCACGCGCACCCATGTCGGCCGAAAACTCCTGGTCGCGGAAGACCGTGAAGCCCTCCTTCAACGACAACTGAAACCAATCGCGGCACGTGATGCGGTTGCCCGTCCAGTTGTGGAAGTACTCGTGCCCGATTACGCCTTCGATGCCGAGAAAATCGGTATCGGTCGCGGTATCCGCCCGCGCCAGCACATACTTGGAGTTGAAGACGTTCAACCCCTTATTTTCCATCGCGCCCATGTTGAAGTCGTTTACCGCGACGACGTTGTAGACATCCAGGTCGTACTCGCGACCGTACTTCTCTTCATCCCATCGCATCGCGTTGATCAAGGAACGCATCGCGTGGTCGCACTTGTCGATATTCTCCGGTTCAACGTACAGACGCAGCTGTACCGTGCGGCCCGAAGGCGTGCTGTGGCTGTCTTCGATGTAACGCAGATCGCCGGCGACCAGCGCGAACAGGTAGCTGGGCTTGGGAATCGGGTCGTCCCACACCGCGTAGTGGCGACCATCGGCCAAATCCCCCGACTCGCGTGGATTACCGTTGGACAACAACACCGGGTACTGCGCCTTGTCGGCCTCGAGGCGCACAGTGAAACAGGCCATCACGTCCGGCCGATCGAGGAACCAGGTGATCTTGCGAAATCCTTCGGGTTCGCATTGGGTGCAGAACATACCGCCCGAGCGGTACAAACCCTCCAGCGCGGTGTTCTTTTCCGGCGCGATGATTACCTCGCTCTCGAGCACGAAGGCCTCGGGTGGGTCGAGCAAGGTCAGCGACTCCTCGTCGATCCGATAGTGATCGGCCGACATCTCGCTGCCGTTCAGTCGCGTCCACACCGGCTCCAGGCCTTCGCCATTGAGCTTGAGCGCCCCTCCCTTCCCCTGCGGGTTGCGCTTGATCGCCAGGCGCGAAACGACGCGCGTTCCCTGTTCACGCAAGTCGAAACTCAGATCGACCGTTTCGATCAGGTAATCGGGCGGCTGGTAGTCCTTGAGGCGAATCGTGCGCGGTGAGGCTTCTTTCATGGCGAATCTCGGTTTGGCAGCTTAATGGGTTGGATCATAGCGAGCCGGTGAGGCGGCGCGAAGCCCCCAAACCGCGGCCAGCCAATGGGTAAATCCCCGGTTTCGCCGGCGATCGCTGGTTGCTACGATGACAATAGCCATTCATAGGAGAACAGCATGCCGGAAATCGTCATGTATACCACCGCGATGTGCCCCTATTGCGTGCGCGCAAAAATGCTGCTGCAACGCAAAGGGATGAACTGGGAAGAAAAGCGCATCGATCTGGATCACGGTCTGATGAGCGAAATGCTGCAGCGCAGCAACCGAAGAACGGTACCACAGATTTTCATTGGCGATCACCACGTTGGCGGCTATGACGACATGGCGGAACTCGACGCCATGGGCCAACTCGACCCGATGCTCGGCCTGGTGGCGGCCGGCATGCCGGGTGACACCCCCCATACGCGCGACTCGTCGGAAGACGCGCCGACCTGATCCGAGCAATCCCGGCTTATGCTGTACTCCTGCCGGCTAGGATCGATTCGAGGCGCCGACATCGTCATTCGGGCGATGCCGGCTGCCTCCCGTGTTGAAGCAAGCGATGCCTGAGAACACCGAACGCATGCGTCTCGACAAGTGGCTGTGGGCCGCACGCTTCTACAAAACCCGCGGCCTCGCCGGTGAGGCGATCGAAGGCGGCAAGGTGCATCTGAACGGCCAACGCACCAAACCCGGTAAGGATATCCGTGTCGGCAGCCGGCTTGAGATCAACAAAGAAGGGCTGACCTGGGACATCGAAGTCTGCGTGCTGCCCAAACAACGTCGCCCTGCCTCGGAAGCCCGCGGCTTCTATACCGAAACCGATGAAAGTCAGCGAAGACGCGAACAGATGCTTGAGCAACTGCGCACCGCCCGTCAGGCCACGCCGCTGCAAACCGCAACCAAGCCGAACAAGCGCGATCGCCGCTTGATCCACCGTTTCAAAGAAGACAGCCGCCGCTAGGCCGCTCGACCGCCCGGCCTTCCCATTACCCATGGACCAGGATGCCTTCCGCGAAACCTACCGTGAAGTCAACGAGATCTACTGTGCCTTCGAGAAAGGCGTGCTCACCAACCAGTGCAACTGCAGCGAAGCCGAACGTTTCTGTATCGCCGAGCGCGAAGGCGTTCACTGCAACAATGAGGCTGGCCAGGCGCGCTGCCTGAAGTGGCTGGAGCTGCTGCGCGAACAGGCGCGCTTCGCATTGCGCACCGAAGAAGAACGCCGCTTGCTGCCGCATGGCAAGGCGATTCGCCTGCAGGTCGGGGGCATGCGCGGCCTGCTACGTGTGCTGGCCGGCGAGAGCGCGCAGGAACCGAGTGAGCGCGACATCAAAGACATCAACGATGCCCTGGCGCGCGCAGAGGCGAGGTTCGGTCAACTCGAAGCCGCCCCCTTTTCAGAGATCATGCGCGACGTGGCGGCCTACCAGGTACGCAAACGTTCCAGGCGCAAGCGTTGAAGATCGAAAGCTGGGGATAACGGTCACCCGCCACTTGCCGGCGGGTGACCCGGTGCAGGTGATCAGTGCCGGTTCAACACGGCACTGCTGTCTTCTTCGTACATGTCGGGCAGTTCGTGCGCAATGCCTTTATGGCAGTCGATGCAGGTCTTGCCCTCGGCGAATCCTTCCTGGTGTTCCTTGCGTCCGCGACGCCCCTGCTTCACATAGTCCATTGAATTGAACTCATGGCAGTTGCGACACTCGCGCGAGTCGGTCTCTTTCATTGCTTCCCACACGTGGCGGGCCAACTCCAGTCGCTTCGCTTCGAACTTCTCGCGCGTATCGATCGAGCCGAGCGCCTTGTGGTACAGCTCGTTGGTCGCCTGGATCTTGCGCTTAACTTTGTATATCCACTCTTTCGGCACATGGCAATCTGGGCACGTCGCCCGAACGCCGGTCCGGTTGTTGTAGTGGATGGTCTTGACGTACTCCTCGTACACGTTGTCGCGCATCTCATGACACGAGATACAGAACTCTTCCGTATTGGTCATCTCCATCGCCCAGTTGAAACCACCCCAGAACAGGATGCCGACGATGAAGGCGATCAGCAATGCGCCGAGCGCAAAACCACCGGCCTTTTGTTTATAGGTCATTCCTAACTCCCCGCAGTACCGCTCAGTTCATTCGCATGGTGTCGACCGGCTGGAAGGTATTCTCGACCAGCGGCTTGGCATCGACCTGCGGAACGTGACACTGGGTACAGAAATAGCGCCGAGCCGAGACGTTGGACAACACGGCGCCATCGCGACTTTCGAAGTGCGTCTGGCTGATCTTGGTCGCATTGTGCTCGCGGTAGTTCTTCCAGCTATGGCAACTCAAACACTTGTTGTGCTTGACGTTGATAATGTATCCGTCGATCTGGTGTGGGATCAGCGGCGGTTGTTGCAGGTAATCGCGCTGCAACGGCTGATGATCCTTGTAATAGGTTTTGAGTTCAGCCGCCTGGCTGTCTGCGTTGGAATCAACAGCCGCATCGCCGCGCAGCGACTTCACCTCGGCGCCGGCACTCGAAGCGAACAACAAGGCAACAACCAACAGGTAAAATAGTGATAGCGGGTTCTTCATAGCGAGCCACCTAACTTGCTGTATTGATCGATAGTCATCTTTCTTCATCCTGCCGATTGTCTTTCGGCTTTCGTTATCTCAGGTTGCGAACGCCGCGGCGCATCGCGCTCGTTATTCACGGCTGCCGGAACCGTTGCCGGATGTGAAAAACGCGTGGTAAAGGTAAATACGTCACGGGTACATACGTCGATGCAGCGCCCGCAGTTCGTGCAGTGCCCCGAAGCTATGATCGGACCGAGGCCTTTGTCCGCCCCTTTCAATGCCGGCTTAATCACCTGGTGCTCCGGACACACCGCAAAGCAATCCATGCAGTCGTCACATTCCTCACGCTTAACGGCGGCCACGCGCAGCACAGCGCCCTCGCCGAGCAGGCCATAAAACGCCCCAACCGGGCACAAATGGCCACACCAGGCACGCCGGCCGACGAACAGGTCGAGCAGGAACACGGCCGCGACCACGCCCCAAGCCAAGCCCATGCCGAAGATCAGTCCGCGGTAGACCATCGACACGGGATTGATCAACTCCCAGGCGATGCTGCCGCTGATCGCGGAAACGACGAGAATCGCACCCAGCAACCAGTACCTTGCCTTCTCTGAGAGCTGCGCACCGCTCTTGATATTCAAACGCATGCGCAGCCATTCGGCGGTATCGGTCACGATATTGATCGGGCAAACCCAACTGCAATAGACGCGCCCGCCGACCAATAGATAAAACACCAGCACGATGAACACCCCGGTCAACGCGGCGGCTTCCGGCAGATGTCCGGCGAACAGCATCTGCAATGCGACCAACGGATCGGTCAGCGGCAGTGTATCCAGGGTGAGACTGGAAGCCAGATTACCTTTCACGATCCAGGAGCCGAGCCAGGGACCAGCCATAAAGAGCGCCAGGATGCCGAGCTGGCTCAAACGCCGCAGGATCAGATAGCGGTGCGCACCGATCCATCCCTTGCTGGCAATCGCCTCTTGCCCAGGACGCTCGCCGGGTTTCATCACAACCCTCCTTTGCGATTGAGGGTATCGAGCGGGTTATCTGAGAACGGTGGCACGCCCTGCTGGCCCGGCTGCTGATCCGGCACCAGGCCTTCGCCACCGTGTTCGTATCGCATACCTTCGGGCAGGTTGTATTGGTGCGGGGCGTCCGGCGTCACCAGCGACTTGCCGGCATCGGCCTTCTGCTCCCAGCCCAGACGGTAGTGCTTGCCCAGCATGCCTTTGGCCAGTGCCAGCGGAAACACCTTGATCGCCGCCTCTTCGAGAATGCACGACTTTTCGCACTTGCCGCAGCCGGTGCAATCTTTCGAATGCACCACCGGAATAAACAAGGCATGTTTGCCGCTGCGGTCGTTGTGTTGGTAGTTCAACGTAATCGCCTTGCCGCGCACCGGGCACACGTTGAAGCACACCTCGCAGCGCAAACCCTGAAACGCAATGCAGGCCTCCTGGTCGACCACAACAGCCAGTCCCATGCGGGCTGCATTGATCTCGGTGAGAGCGGGATCGAGCGCACCCGTCGGACAGGCCTTCACGCACGGTATGTCGTCGCACATCTCGCACGGAATGTCGCGAGCATGGAAATAGGGTGTACCAAGGGCAACCTCATCGCCGAGTTGCGCCAGTTTCAGGGTGTCATACGGACAATCACGAACGCACAGACCACAGCGCACGCAGGCAGCCTGAAACGCCTGCTCATCACCGGCGCCGGGCGGGCGGATTGCAGTAGCCGGCAAGGCACGTGCCTGGCGCTGATAGACGCCAAGCGTCATCGCCACCAGGCCAACACCGACCGCGGTGCGCAGCGTATCGGTCAGAAACCGACGCCGCGCCGGATCGACCTTGCCGTGCTGGTCTTTACCCTTTGCCATTGCCTATCTCGCTGACTGCCTGGATACGCCCGGTACCGCTATGCGACCTCGACCTTGACCGCGTTCTTTTTGAAGTCGGTCTCCTTCGACAGCGGATCGGTGGCATCGAGCGTGAGCTTGTTGACCAGGCGGCTGGCGTCGAACCAGGGTACGAACACCAGGCCTTCCGGCGGCTTGTTGCGTCCACGCGTTTCGACACGGCACACAATGTCGCCACGACGACTGGTGATCTTGGCAGACATGCCGCGCTTCAAGCCGCGCTTTTCAGCGTCCTTGGGATGCATGTAGACCACGGCATCCGGCACGGCGCGATACAACTCCGGAACGCGACGCGTCATCGAACCGGAATGCCAGTGCTCGAGCACGCGGCCAGTGGTCAGCCACAGATCGTATTCTGCATCCGGCGCCTCGGCCGGCGGCTCGTAGGGCGCGGTGATGATATTGGCGCGACCATCGGCATTGCCGTAAAACTGGATGCCCTTACCCTTTTCGACAAACGGGTCGTAGCCCTCGCGATAGCGCCACAGGGTCTCTTTGCCGTTGACCACCGGCCAGCGCAGCCCGCGCGCCTTGTGGTAAGCCGCGAATTCTCCGAGGTCGTGGCCCTTTTTCGGCCCTTCGGTGCCGAAGATACGGTATTCCTCGAACAGCCCCTTCTGCAGATAGAAACCGAAATGTTCCATCTCATCGTTGTCGTAGGCGTTGCCGCGATCGTCGGTGACCGTCTCTTTCGGGAACTTGTCGACCTGGCCGTTGGCGTACAGGATGTCGAACAGGGTCTTGCCACGGTACTCGGGCATCTTTGCCAACAGGTCGTCGGGCCACACGTCTTCGGCCTTGAAGTATTTCGAGAACTCGACCACCTGCCATACATCGGAGCGCGACTCGCCCGGCGCTTTGACCTGCTGGCGCCAGAACTGCGTGCGGCGCTCGGCGTTGCCGTAGGCACCTTCCTTCTCGGCCCACATCGCGGTCGGCAGGATCAGGTCGGCAGCAGTAGCGGACACCGTCGGGTACGGATCCGAGACCACCACGAAGTTCTTCGGATTGCGCCAGCCCGGATAGATCTCGTCATTGATGTTCGGACCGGCCTGCATGTTGTTGTTGCACTGAACCCAATAGCAGTTCAGTTTGCCGTCTTTGAGCATACGGCTCTGCAATACCGCGTGATAACCGACTTTGCCCGGCAGGGTGCCTTCCGGCAGTCGCCAGACCTTTTCAGCGAAGTCGCGGTGCGGCTTTTTCTTGACGACAAGATCAGCCGGCAGGCGATGCGCGAAGGTACCCACCTCGCGAGCGGTACCGCATGCCGAGGGTTGACCGGTCAACGAGAACGGACCGTTGCCGGGCTCGGAGATCTTGCCGGTCAGCAGGTGCACGTTGTAGCAGAGACCGTTCACCCAAACGCCGCGCACGTGCTGGTTGAAGCCCATGGTCCAATACGACACGACCTTCTTGTTCGGATCGGCGTAGATCTTGGCCAGCGCCTCGAGTCGATCCGCCGGCACACCGGAAAGCTCGGATACGTACTCCAGCGTATAGGGCTCGAGGGTTTTCTTGTATTCCTCGAAATCGATCTTGGCGAGTTTGCCTTTACCGGCGTTCTTCGCCGCTTGCTCGCGTGGATCGTTGGGGCGCAGGCCATAACCGATATCGGTCGGCGTTTTAGTGAAGTTGACGTGTTGATTGACGAAGTCCCAGTTCACCGCATCGTTCTGCACGATGTAGTTGGCGATGTAGTTGAGGATCGCCAGGTCGGTCTGAGGCTTGAAGATCATGCCGTTGTCGGCAAGCTCGAAACTGCGGTGTTCGAACGTCGACAGCACGTGCACTTCGCACCCCGGCTTGGTCAGGCGCGTATCGGTCAGGCGCGACCACAGAATCGGATGCATCTCGGCCATGTTCGATCCCCACAGCACGAACGCGTCGGCATGTTCGAGATCGTCGTAGCAGCCCATCGGCTCATCGGCGCCGAATGCGCGAATGAACGCGCCGACGGCCGACGCCATGCAGTGGCGGGCGTTGGGATCGATGTTGTTTGAGCGGAAGCCGGCTTTGTACAGCTTGGACGCCGCATAGCCTTCCCAGACCGTCCATTGACCAGAGCCGAACATGCCCACGCTCGAAACGAGTTCTTCGGGCGGCTTGCCTTGGTTCGCGGCCAGGTCGTTCTTGATCGCCGCTTTCCATTTGTCCGCCATGGTGTTGAACGCCTCGTCCCACGAGACGGGTTCAAAATCGCCTTCTTTGTCATATACGCCGTTGCGCTTGCGCAGCAAAGGCTGGGTCAGGCGATCCTTGCCGTACATGATCTTCGACAGGAAGTAGCCCTTGATACAGTTGAGGCCACGATTGACCGGCGCATCCGGGTCACCCTGCGTGGCCACAACGCGGCCTTCCTTTGTACCAACCAGTACCGAACAGCCGGTGCCGCAGAAACGACATGCAGCTTTGTCCCAGCGAATCGTACTGTCCGCCGGGGCCGCAACGGCTGAAACACCCGGAATGGTGATGCCTGCCGCGGCCGCGGTGGCTGCGATCGCATTGGTCTTGATGAAGTCGCGGCGTGTCTGTTTCATTGTTCGGACTCCTCCGAAGTGTCTTCGGTATCGATCTGGTGATAAACGAGAGAGGAAGAAGCAACGCCATCGAGCGTGGCCAATGCCGTCATGGTGTCGGCACAATCGCTGTAACGGGCCCCTTCCACCGTCACGACCATGCGCCCGCCGTCGTTGGCATGCAGTTCAACGCCCGGCATCTCATCCAGGGCCCGCTCAATCACGGCCACCTGTTCCGGCCGCGACATCAACAACACGCCACACACGTGGTACTCACTCACGCCGCTTCCCTCATCTGAATAGATTGTGTTGGACATACAGCCACGCAAAATCCGCAGCCGGTACATTGGGCGGCATCGATGGCCGGCACCGCCGGACCACCCACCCGCAAGGCAAAGCGAACGGCCCTTGCCTCGCAAACCTCGCCGCAAGACCGGCAGGTAACCCCGTTGCGGGCCACGCAGTCTTCGGCGACCACAGCGATCAGCGACCACGCCGGCGCTCCGGCGGGGTCGAGCGCCTGATGGGTACAAGCCCGAGCGCAGTCACCGCAAAACGTACAGCCGCCACGTGCAAAGTCGACGCTGGGAAAACCACCATCGCCCTGAACGAGGATGCCTTCTTCACACACCTTGATGCAGTCGTCGCAACGACGACAATCTTCCACAAAGCCCGCGGCTGCATACGGCATTTGCACACCGGCACCGGCAACAGGCACACCGCCTCGCAGAAAGGCTCGCCGGGTCGAATCTATTGTGGTCATCAGGTTCTGGCCGCAGATTGGCTGGGCTGGATTTATAGTAGGTGGAAGATTAGAACGTGGGCTGGGCGTTAAACTTGATTTCAGTCAAGTCCACGCCACCGACAATTGATAACAGTCAACATGTCAGCATTTATGTCGGTTCTGGTCATCCGGGACGGCCGTCAACCCGCGGAAGCAACAGAATCGAGACGTATTCGACAGCGAATACGGTGAAGGCGAATATCCACAGCCCGCCGGACGCCTGAATCCACGTCATATAGCCCTGGGGTATCCAAGCAGGGCCGAATACGCGCAGCAGGGTGGCGACGTTGAGCACTACGAAAATCGCGCCGATCCAGCGCGTGACGTTGATTGAACGGCCAGTGTGACCGCGAGCAACGCGTGCCATCATGCCAAGCGTAAACACCCCAACTCCACCGACGGTCAGGGCGTGGAGCGCTGCCGACTCCAGAAACCAGCCGAATCGTGCGGCCGCGAAGAGCATTGCCCCCGATGCGATCCACAGATAGCCCGCGTGCAGTACCCACAGCACAGGTATCGCCAATATCCGTCGATCTACCCAGCCGCTCAACCGAACGAATTGAAAGCTGCCGAACAACAGCCAGGTGCCTCCAACGAGCCATGTCGGCAGAGCACCGACGGCATCGAACCCGGCAATCAGCAGGATCAGTACCACCGAACCTACCTCAACCCAGGAACGCGATGTCGCCTGGAATCCCGGTACCGCACCTTGAGTAAAGAACGGCACTACCCGCCCCGCGACAACAACAATCAACAACAGCACGAGGTCGAGCATGACACGCCGCATATCACCACCGACTGCAACCACCTCCTGCATCTGCAGATGCGACAACAGGTTGGCAACAGCCATCGCGGCCAACAGAAACACGAATACGCGGTTGACCTTGTTCTGACCTTGCCACAACGGCTTGATGAGACTGAACGAGACGGCAAACAAGAATGCCGCATCGACCGATGCCATGAGCAAGGGCGGCACGCCCGATACCCAGGGCAACAGCCGCCCCGTCAGCCATAGACCCGCCAGGAACTGCAAGCGCCCGCCTGTCCACGTATCCACCCCGGTCCAGTTGCGTGCCGCAGTCAATAGAAACCCTGCAACGATAGCCGCCACATAGCCGAACAGCATTTCGTGTGCGTGCCAGGTGATGGGCGAGTAGGAATGCGGTGGCATCAGCCATCCCTTCCATACCGCCAACCAGATCGTCATCAGCGCGATGGCACCGACCGTGCCGAGTAGAAAGAAGGGGCGAAATCCAAGAGCAAACGGCGTCCAAGGCATGGCGATCCCTGATTGATGCGATGGCAAGTTCAGACTTTTCATGTGCGCAAGCTTCTCGTCGACCTCGCCGCACAACCTTGACTCTTATCAAGCCGCGACTCGATGGGTCCGCAGCGCACGGCTTGCCGACACGCACTCGCCCAGTGCCGTCGGCCATGTCGATGGTGGGTGAGTCAGCGCGTCAGCTGTGCATACAACAACGGAAGACGTTTCGGCAGTTCAGACGGCTTGCGAATGACAACGTAACCATCACTACCGAAGAGATGAGGCAGATAGTCGCTACCCTTGTCATCGACCGTGACACAAAACGGTTGCAGCCCGAGACGACGTGCCTGCTGTACCGCGTGACGCGTGTCTTCGATACCGTACCGTCCTTCATACTGATCGAGATCGTTGGGTTTGCCGTCAGTCAGCAGCAACAGCAGACGACGCCCTGCGGCTTGCTCGGTCAGCAGCTCGCTTGCATACCTGAGTGCTGCGCCCATGCGTGTGTAGTAACCGGGTTTGATCGCTTCGATGCGTCCTCGTATCTCACTGTTATAGCGCTCATCGAAGCGCTTCAGCGTATGCACCCGAACCGGATCACGCTTGCGTGACGAGAAACCGTAGATCCCGAAGCTGTCACCTGTTGCATCAAGTGCCTCGGCGAACAGGTACAGGCTATCGCGTACGACATCGATGACACGGTGGCTATCGTTGACCCAGGTATCGGTAGACAGCGATAGATCTGCCATCAGCAGGCAGGCGAGGTCGCGCGCGCCACTGCGCATGTCGCGATAAAGCTTGTCGGCCGCAGCCGCATGGCCTGCCCCGCGCTCCGCGGCGAAGCGTAGATAGGCGTCGAGGTCGACTTCCTGCCCATCGGCCTGGGCACGCTGCCAAGTCCGCGCGGGCGCCAGCGCCTGAAATTGGTTGCGCAGGCGATGCGCCGTACGACGCAGACGATCCGGCAGAGGGCAAGGCTTTGCTCCCGCCGCCTGCATCGGCACGATGCAGCAATGATCGGGAACAAGGCACTGACGTTTCCTGTCCCACTCCGGCAACCGAATACCCTCGCCCAATATCGTGTCATCGTCCGCTTCGGAAGGCAGATCGAGATCGAATTTCAATGTGGCGGCCGGCGCCTTGGCGTCGCGGCTTACCGCCAGGCGGTCCAGGTCCCGGGCGATCGATTCGGCTCGATCGAGATCATCTTCGTCTTCCGATCCGCGATCGACGTTGACGAACTCGCCCCAGGTGAAGATATTTTCCATCCGAACGGTGATAAGGCCACGGTCGCTATCCGGGGTCTCGACCCGCTCGGCCCTGCGCCGCAGGTGCTCCAGCACCCTGGCGTGCTGTTCACTACGCTGCTGCGTTGGCTGCATGTCATCCGTCGCGACCGATGTGGCAGCCGTCGGCGGCTGTGGATGCAGCCACAGCGGCACCGCTGCCGGCGGTCGCTTGCACGACGGCAGCCGGTCAACGCTGCCCGGCTCACGCAACGCCTGACGTATCGCCAGCTCGGCATCGGCATCACAACCGGGCATCTGGCGAGGCAAGGGACGCTGGTCGATGTGCGCTTCGACAAGGCGCAGATAGCGGCTCGCCAAACCCGGGAAGGTCTCGAGCGTGACACGCGTGCGCTGCTGATTCGCGCACAGCCAGTCGCAATCGCCGCCTCCTCCGTTGACCGCAAGCGCGGCGAGCCATAGATAGAGTTCGCGGTTTAGCTCGCGCGTCGGCAAGCAATCGAGTTCCGCCGGCAGGCGCAGAAACGCATCATCCCGCCACGCCAACGATACCCGTTTCTGGGTACCGGCCAGCTTCTGCAACCAGGAGCGTTTTGCATGGTTGTCGACCTGCTCTGTGTTGCTGACCTGCAAGCCGCCATCGCCGCCCAACGCACGAAACATGATCCCGACCGTACGCTCGAGTTCGGACAGCCGCACCGCTGCCTGAGGGTATCCCGGATGTGCCAGCCGTGTGACCAGGCGGTGCCATAGCTCGCCGACTTGTTCTTCCATGTCAGGACCTGCAGCCGTCAGGCAATGGTCGGCCGACCAGCGGAAAACGCCAACATTGTCCTGCCATCGCCTTCGACAATCCGAAAGCGCCGAACATGACCAGTGCCGAATGGCACAGCGTGAAATAGGTGATGACGACCGCCCAGACATACGGTCCGCGATAGCCGCCGAGCAGCAATACCAATGCATTGGCGCCGATCAGCAACAGACCGGCCCAAATACTGGCCGACACCGTCTGCGCCAAGTGCGCTGTGGCAAGTGCGCTGTCCGAGTGTCGATACCTCCGCCACAATAGCAACAGAGCAAGGAATGCAAGTCCGGGGATCAACAACAGATTGGCGAGATATAGAGCCTCCGCCGCCACGGCTATCGCCTCATCTCTGCTCGAATCATCCGAGTGTTGCATCGACGATCTCCATCAACGCCGTCAGCGTCTCCTCATCGTCGGTAAGCGGTTCAACCAGTGCGGCACGGCAGGCATCGCGTATCGCAAAGCCATCGTTGATCAAGGTTGCGGCGTAGACGAGCAATCGGGTCGAGGCTGCCTCTTCGAGGTCGTAGCCCTTCAATGCGCGTAGCGCTCCGCCCAAGGTAACGAGTTTCTCGCCGAGCTCCGTGTCGATACCGGACTCGCCCTGTAGCACCTCCAGTTCGAGCTGCGCGGACGGGAAATCGAAACTCATTGCCAGGAAGCGCTGGCGCGTCGACGGCTTCATACCTTTCAGCAAGTTCTGGTAACCGGGATTGTATGACACCACCAACATGAAGCCCGGTGGGGCGGACAGAGTTTCGCCGGTACGCTCGAGCGGCAGAATGCGGCGGTCGTCAGTCAGCGGGTGCAGCACGACGGTTGTGTCCTTGCGCGCTTCGACCACCTCGTCGAGGTAGCAGATCGCCCCTTCGCGCACCGCCCGGGTCAGCGGACCGTCACTCCAGTAGGTTCCGTCGTCGCCAATCAGGTGGCGGCCAACCAGATCCGCGGCCGTCAGATCGTCGTGACAGGCCACCGTGTACAGCGGCCGGCCGAGACGTGCAGCCATATATCGCACGAATCGGGTTTTTCCACAGCCGGTAGGCCCTTTTATCAATACCGGTAGCTGGTTGCGCCAGGCGTTTTCGAACAAGGCGACTTCATTGCCCTGCGGCCTGTAGAACGGCAGCGCCTCAGACACCTCGTCGTTTCTTTTCGATGCCATGTCCATCCACTCAACCTCCCGCACTCATAACAAATGCCGTCGTTATCAATGCACCCAGCACCAGCAGCCAGATCACAATAACCCAGCGCCAGATACCGCTGCACCTGCGCAGGCCCATAAACCAATCACCGATCAAATGCCCTTTGAACAACGCAACCACGAGCACAGCGAGCGATACCGGTAGGCCCGACAACCCGAGCCGCCCGATGGCCCAGGTCACGACGGTAAGCGCGACCAACAGTGCGAAGACCACGGTCGCTCGACGTATCGCGGGTTGTTCGTCGTTCGCCCGCTTCATCGCATCACATAGACCAGAGGAAAAAGGATCAGCCAGACAAGATCGACCATGTGCCAATAACTCGCGCCGGTCTCGACACCGGTGTACTCGCCCGCGCTGTAGCCTCCACGCCCTGCCTTCAGTGCCACTGCTGCGAGGATTACCATGCCCAGTATCACGTGCATGTAATGAAAAAACGTCAGTGACAGATAAAACATATAAAAGGTGTTCGTACTCAAAGAAACACCAGCGGCAATGTGGTGTGCGTATTCGGCGGTCTTTACCACGAGAAATACGCCACCCATGCCCACCGCGGCCCACATCCATCGCGCACACAACGTGCCGGCGCCGCCGCGTATCGCGATCACCCCTCTTACGACGAAATAGCTCGACGTGAGCAGAGCCACGGTGTTGACCAGCGCTGAATCGCGATCCAACGTGGCCTGAAACTCGCTGAACAAAGCAACATGGTTCATCCGGGTGAAGGCATACGAAGCAAAGAAAACAGCGAAAACCAACAGCTCGGCCAGGATGAATATCCAGATCGCCAGATCGCCCGGCGGATAGCCATGGCGTTCGCTATCCGGTTGCTGCTCTCTTGTCAGTACCTGCGGTGACATTCCTGCATTTCCGAGCGGGTGCTGCCTGTTACAAAAAGCAACCTTTGTGTCAGCCCACCGGCAGCAACCGAATCCAAGGGGCTGCTACCGGTGGTCCGTGTCAGGACGGCGCTACCGCCCTACCCAAGGCTACGACGCTGCCTCGTTGGTCAAAGCGTCGGCTGTTGCCTCCGGCTGATTGCGACCCACGAAGAAGCTCGCGATGTACACGATCAATCCGATCAGGAACACCACGCCTGCGACTTCACGCATCCAGTAGAACAAGGCAATCTTGTCCTGCACCACCATGAACGGCAGCGGGTCGGCGCTGTAGCGTTGCAGGTACACCTGCAAGATGCCGGCACCGGTCAGGAACAGGGTGATGAACACGATCGACACGGTCATCAACCAGAACGACCACATCTCCACTACCTGCGAGCGATTACTGTTGGCCGCTTTGCGGCCACGCATCATCGGCATCGCATACGAGATCATGGCCAGCACGATCATTACATAAGCGCCGTAGAACGCCATGTGGCCGTGCGCCGCCGTGATCTGCGTACCGTGGGTGTAGTAGTTCACCGGTGCCAGGGTATGCAGGAAGCCCCATACGCCCGCACCGAGGAACGCCATCACGGCCGTACCCAAAGCCCACAACACCGCAGCCTTGTTCGGGTGATTGCGCTTGCGGCGGTTAACCATGTTGAACGCGAACACCGTCATCATGAAGAACGGAATGGGTTCGAGGGCAGAGAATATCGACCCCCACCACTGCCAGTATTCCGGCGCGCCGATCCAGTAAAAATGGTGACCGGTACCGATGATGCCGGTGATCAGCGTCATCGCGATGATCACGTACAACCACTTCTCGATCACTTCGCGGTCGACACCGGTGGTCTTGATCAGCACGAAGGCGAGAATCGCTCCAAGGATCAGTTCCCATACGCCTTCAACCCACAGATGGACGACCCACCACCAGTAGTACTTGTCCTTCACCAGGTTATCCGGGTTGTAGAACGCGAACAGGAACAACAGCGCCAGACCGAGCAGCCCAATCAACAAGACCAGGCTGACTACCGTTTTGCGGCCTTTCAGGATCGTCATTCCAATATTGAACAGGAACGCCAGCGCCACCACCACAATACCCAGCTTGGTGATCGTCGGCTGCTCGAGAAACTCCCTGCCCATCGTCGGCAGAACCCCGTTGCCGGTCATCTCTGCCAACCCGGAATAAGGCACCAACAGATAACCCAACACCGTCAATGCGCCGGCGACCAGGAAGACCCAGAACATCAGAATGGCCAGCGCAGGACTGAACAGTTCGCGCTCCGTTTCTTCCGGCACCAGGTAGTAAGACGCGCCCATGAAGCCGAACAGCAACCAGACGATCAGCAGGTTGGTGTGCACCATGCGCGCGACGTTGAACGGAATCTCAGGGAACAGAAAATCGCCGACCACATACTGCAGACCGATGATCAGTCCAAATAGTATCTGCCCGACAAACAGGCCGATGGCGGCGATAAAATACGGTTTGGCGACCGCTTGTGATGTGTATTGCATAACTCAGACTCCCCTGCTCAGCCCTGGATGTTCGGCGGCCAGTTCGCCGTATTGATTTCCGACACATACTTCAGGAACTCGGCGATTGCCTCCAGTTCCTCGTCGGTGAAGTTGAACTGCGGCATGCTGCGGCGGCCGGGAATCCCCTCTTTGGGGCGACTCAAGATGAAGCCTTTAATCCCCTCTTTGCCGCCGAGGCGCTGGTAGGCGTTGCCCAGTTCGGGGGCGAAATACGCCCCTTCGCCGAGCAGCGAGTGACAGCCGACGCAATTGTTCTCTTCCCACAGCAATTTTCCAGCCGCGACCTGCTCCGTGAGATTGGCGTGATTGTCGCGCTCCGGCCATGCCGTGTGAGTGTCGAATGTCAGCACCAGAAAAAGCAGGATGAAAAAGACGCTTCCGCCGTAAAATATGTTGCGAGCCATGGCCTTGGTGAAAGCCTGTGACATGGCGTAAACCTCCCCGATTGAATGACCAGTCGGGGCAATTTCAGGTGCATACCTGCGGCCACACCTTGATATTGGTCAAGCACCCCAAGGTTGTTTGCGTCAGATCAAACGAGGGTGTTCTAATGCATCTCCGCAATGACAAAAATCAGTGGCTGCCATGGCGCTCGAAACTGATCTCAAACAGAACTTCATGTTCGCCCGACTGAGCGATGAACAGATCGACCGCGTGGCCAAACACGCCGTGCGCATTCATCTCGACGAGGGCGAGATGTTGTTTCAACAAAACGACCGAGCGGATCGCTTCTACATGATGCTACGCGGGCAAATCAAATTGTTCCGCCTCGGTCCCAACGGCAACGAGAAGGTGATCGAGATCGTCACGCCATGCAGTACCTTTGCCGAAGCCCTGATGTTTCTCGACCGACCGACTTTTCCGGTCGGCGCACAGGCGCTGCAGGCTGCCGAAGTGATCAGTGTCGATGCCATCGACTTTGCACGCATGTTGCGTGAATCGATAGACACCTGCTTCATGCTGATGGGGGATATGAGCCAGCGCCTGCGCGGATTGATTCAGGAGATCGACGACCTCAGCCTCAACAGCGCCACTTGCCGTGTCGCCGCTTATCTGATCACCAAGTCGTCACCGGGTGGCAGCGCCTTCAACCTCGAGATTCCCAAGCAGACGCTTGCCTCACGCCTCTCGGTAAAACCCGAGACCTTTTCCCGCATCATCCGCAACCTGAGCGACCAGGGCATACTCAAAGTGCACGGAAGCCGGGTCGATATCAGTGATCGCGAACGTCTGGAAGAAGTGGCCAACGTGTGCGGCATGACCAATCCGTCACTGGCGGAGACATTCCACTATCCCTGCCCACCGAGCAAACCGAATCACTAGACCCGAGAAGTATGGATGCGGCGCAGTGGACATACCTCCACCGCGCCGCCGGTAAACGTTACGCAGTAACGGCACCCGCCGTATCGCGAAAATCAGCCAGTGCTGCACGGAACCAATCCGCGTGCTGCGCCTCGGAATCGATAACGCGCTGGTAGACTGCCGCCGTCGCTTCCTCTCCCTGAGCCAACGCCTGATCACGGAAGCGTGGATAGATGTCCTGGTACTCGCGCTCCTCGACGCTGATGGCCACCGACAACGCCTTCTCGACCACGCCCTGCGGGTTCATGGCCAACAGCGCATCACAATTTGCCTGGATCGTGCTCAGCGCGTCGACAGCGCGCTGTGTGTCCTCGCCACGGCTGGGCACACCGATGTCGTCATACAGTTCACGCAACCAGACCGCATGCAGCTTTTCCTCGCCCGCGACCTTGCGGAACAAGTGCGCCAAGTCGGGGTGGCCTGCCTTTTCGGCCCAACGTGCGAACTCCGGGTACATGATCTGGTTTTCGTACTCTTCCACATCAACGAACGACTCTGCGGTCTGATGCAAGCGACTTTCCTGTTTCGCCGCGGCGAAGCAGGCGAAGATCATGTCTTCTGAGATTTCGGGTTGACTCATCAATCCTCCAATACGCAAAGGTAACGAAAATATTTCGGCGCAGAATGATAAAAACGGCAAATCGACCCGCAGATCGTACTCTTTTCACGACAAAACTACGCCGTCAATTTGACCTGGAGCAGACTAGCAATCACTCGCCGTAGGTCAACTTGATTTTTATCAAGGCTCGGGCGGTACACGCTTTCAAAATTTCCCCGGAAACCAACACCGACAAACAAGGGGAACCGCACCAAATGAAACCCACAAAAACCCTCCTGTCCCTGCTCGTCAGCGCTGCGCTAGGCGTCGGTGCGATGGGCAGTGCGCTGGCACAAGGCCAGCTCGAAAAGGTCATGAAGGAGCGCGGCCTCACCGAAAAGGACGTCCTCGCTGCTGCCAAGACATACACCCCCACCGGCGGGCGCGATGAATACCTCGCCTTTAGTTCCGGCGGACAGAGTGGTCAGGTCATCGTTTACGGCATTCCGTCGATGCGCATCCTGAAATACATCGGCGTATTCACGCCCGAGCCGTGGCAGGGCTATGGCTTTGATGACGAATCGAAAGCCGTGCTCGCCCAAGGCAAGGTTCGCGGCAAGGACATTCTTTACGGCGATACCCACCACCCTGCCTTCTCCGAGACAGCCGGCGAATACAACGGTAAGTACCTGTTCATCAACGACAAGGCCAACCCGCGCGTTGCGGTGATCGATCTGCATGATTTCGAGACCAAGCAGATCGTCGTCAACCCGGTGTTCAAATCGCAGCACGGCGGTGCGTTCGTTACCGAAAACACCGAGTACGTGATTACCGCTGCGCAGTACGCCGGCCCGTTCGAAAACGACTTTGTGCCGCTTGAAGAATTCAATGACAAGTACCGCGGTGGTGTCACCTACTGGAAATTCAACAACGAAACCGGCCGCATCGAGCCGGAAAACTCGTTTACCGTTGAAGCACCGCCATACAGCCAGGACTTGTCCGACGCGGGTAAAGGCCCGTCGCACGGCTGGTCGTTTACCAACTCGTTCTGCTCCGAGCGTTATGTCGGCGGCATCGAGCGCGGTCGCCCGCCGTTCGAGGCCGGCTGTTCGGCAAAAGACACCGACTTCCTGCATGTGATCAACTGGAAGAAAGCCGAAGAACTATTCAAGGCCGGTAAGACCAAGAAGATCAACGGCGGCAACGTGCTGCCGATGGACGTCGCCGCCAAAGAAGGCGTGTTGTTCCTGATCCCAGAGGTCAAGAGCCCGCACGGTGTCGACGTATCGCCGGACGGCAAGTACATGATCGTATCGGGCAAGCTCGATACCCATGCAACCGTTTACAGCTTCGACAAGATCCAGTCCGCAATCAAAGGCGGCAAATTCGAAGGCAAAGATCCCTACGGCATCCCGATCATCAGCCTGAAGGATTCGATCCACAAGCAGGTCGAACTGGGCCTCGGTCCGCTGCATACCCAGTACGACTCGAAAGAGTGCGTGGTTTACACCTCGCTGTATGTCGACTCGATGGTCGCCAAGTGGGACTACTGCCAGGGCAAAGTGCTCGATAAGGTATCGATTCACTACAACATCGGCCACCTGGTATCGATGGAAGGCGACTCGGTTTCACCGGACGGCAAGTACTTGGTCGCACTCAACAAGCTGGCGATCGACCGCTTCAACCCGGTCGGCCCGCTGCATCCGCAGAACCATCAGCTGATCGACATCAGTGGCGAAAAGATGGAGCTGCTGTACGACATGCCACTTCCGTTGGGCGAACCGCACTATGTGGTCGCGATCAAGGCCGACAAACTGAAACCCGCAGTACGCTACAAGTCCGGTTGGGACAGCCGTAGCGACAAGGTCTCGCCGTACAAGACCCGTGCCGGCCGCGAGAAGACCGAGCGCAGCTGCGACGCGGCGGGCAACTGCACCACCGAGGTCTGGGGTACGGTGATCCGTTCGCACATCACGCCTGAGATCATCGAGGCGCAGGTAGGCGATACGGTCAAGATCCATCTGACCAACCTCGAACGTGCGGAAGACGAGGTACACGGCTTCGCGATGTATGCGCAAAACGTCCAGCTCTCGATCGAGCCCGGCAAAACCGCATCCACGACCTTCGTCGCCGACCAGGAAGGTGTCTTCCCCTACTACTGCACCGAGTTCTGCTCGGCGCTCCACCTGGAGATGCAGGGATACCTGTTGGTCCAGCCGAAAGGCTACGAGGCTAAAGGCGCCTCGATGAAGGAAGGTGAAGCGTATACCAAGGCCGACTACGACAAGCAGGTGAAGACCAATGTCGAAACCCAGGCCGTAATCGACCAGGTAGTGGCCTACATCACCAGCCACAACTACCAGGACTTCCCGACCGTCGTGGCCTTGGTCGAAGACGCGACCGACCAGCTCGGCTTCGCCAAAGGCGCCAAGGATAAGTCCGAGGCGGCCGCAGCGACGGAAGACTGGCAGAACGCCATGCTTTGGGCCAACCAGTGGTGGCAGTACCAGGTCAAGGCGGCGGACCTCGGTTTGCGCGCCAAGACCTTCCTGGAGCAAAACGGCGCCAAAAAAGTCAAGTAAATGACTGGCTTTGAAGGCTGAGATGTCGGGGGGCTTTCCGCCCCCCGATTTGTCTATCGGGACAAGACCCGAAAACACAACGAGGTAGAACTCTCCATGAACACGAAACTGCTTACCGGTGCGCTTTTTGCTGCGGCCCTGGCCATGCCTGTCGGCAATGCCGTAGCGGCAGACGGCGCCGAACTGTACAAAACCAAGACATGCTTTTCATGTCACGGCAAAGACGCCAAAACGCCGATCATGCCGGTCTATCCGAAGATCGCCGGGCAGAACGCCGCCTACGCCGCGCAACAGATGAAAGACATCAAGAGCGGCGCACGCGCCAACGGCATGTCCGCGGCGATGAAGGGCGTGATGCACCTGGTCAGCGATGAAGAGATCGAAGCCATCGCCCAGTGGCTCTCCACTCTTTGATCCAGGACAAGCCGACGGCAGGGCGACGCCGTCGGCTTGATTATGATCAAGGTTGATCCTCCAGCCAGTCCTAATATGGGCCCAGGCGCCGCGGCAACCATTTCGGCGCAATCCCGATTCATCAGGAGGTTACAAACCGTGAAAACGTCCACTCTGAAGCGCACCCTCTCTGCCGCAGCGATCGCTGCACTGATCTCCGGCCCGGCGTTTTCTTGGAACGAAGGCGGCGGTGAGCAGGAAGAAGCGCTCCATCTCACACCCGATCTAGAGAACGGCATGGATGTTTACGAGGTTTGCTCCGCCTGCCACCTGCCAGAGGGCTGGGGACTGCCTGACGGCACTTTTCCGCAATTGGCAGGGCAACATCGCGGCGTGTTGATCAAGCAGCTTTCCGATATCCGCTCGCAAAACCGTGATAACCCGACCATGTATCCCTTCGCCTTGCCGGAGTCGATCGGCGATGCACAGGCACTCGCCGACGTTGTGGCTTACATCGAGAAGCTGCCGATGAACCCGGAACCGGGTCGTGGGCCATGGGAGCCCGGTTCGCCGGAATTCGCAAAGGGCGAGCAGCTGTATAAGGAAAACTGTGTCAATTGCCATGGCGATACCGGCCTGGGCGACAAAGAGAAGTTCTACCCACGGATCAACGGCCAGCACTACAACTACATGGTGCGCCAGTTTGAATGGATCCGCGACGGCAAGCGACGCAACGCCAACCCGGACATGGTCAAGCAGATCGAAGGCTTTAGTGACGATGACATGAAACAGGTCATTAACTACGTCACCTGGGTGCCGATTCCGAAAGATCAGGTTGCGCCCTCAAAAGATTGGCTCAACCCGGACTTCAAGTAATCGGGCGTGCATCACCGGGGCCCGTCGCGGGCCCCTCATCCCACACCAAGATGTATTTGGGTAACAACCGATGACTCCGCAAATCCCGTTCCGCCAGAACCTTCCGGTGATGCTGCTCGCGATCGTTGCCGTTGCGTTGCTGGCCGCCATCTACTTCGCACCGACCTGGTGGGTAGCGCTGAAAGCGCCGAACTATCCGGCCGAGGCCTTCCCTGACGGGGTGCGCATCCATTTCCACATGAACGGGGTGTTCAACGGCTGCCGCAAGATCGAAAGTGATGAAATCCAGGAGGAACAGGCGCTCGACTGCGTGCATGAGATGGACACCATCAATCACTATGTCGGCATGTACCCGATCGCTGCCGGGGGCGTGATCGAACGGGCGTTCTCACCCTTCCTCGTCTCGATGCTCGGCGTGATGCTGGTCGGCTTTGCCTGTTCGAAAGTCGGGCTGCGCCTCACCATCATGGGTGTCGGTTTCGCCGCGATCATCGGCTGGATGGCAATCACCTTCCTCGGTGAGGGCGGTCTGCAGTACCAGAACGGCGGCTATGTCGAGGCAATGGTGACTTCGATGGATCAGGAGGCCGGCAGCGAAGAGGCAGAACCGGAACCCACCGGCATCATCGCCCGACTGAAAGCCGAGATGGCCGCTGTTGAAGCACGTGAAAAAGGCCAACAGCTCGCGACCACGACCGACAAAGCACCCGCCGAAGGATCGGCCAAAATGGACTACATCAACAGCCTGCGCGTGACCTATCAGAAAGACCGCGAGCGGCGCGGCGCGAGCAATGTGCCCGAATGGGACGGCAGTGGACACCAACTGCTGCTGTGGCATTACGAGAAAAGCCTAGGACGCTATTTCAACAACCCAGCCGAGATCGGCCCGCTGGTCAATGCGATGGGCATTGCGTTCTACGTCGTGTTCGCCGGCATCATCGCTGCGATGTTGGTGCTGCTGTTCGGCGCATTGCGTGGCAAAGGGCCGCTGTACTGGCTGCTGGCGGCCGTGCCGGCTGCCCTGCCCGTCTTCTTCATCATCGACTATTCGGCATGGTTGTGGTGGTACGGCCATCGTCTGAACGACATGGGCGCATTCAGCGTGAAACCCTTCATGCCTACCGTATTCGGCGACGGCAAGGTCGCGCAGTTCTCGACCCATTCGTACCCCTACTGGGGCTTCGGCCTGATGGTGGTACTCAGTGTCGTCGTCGCGGCAATGATCATTATGCGCCGCAAGCAGCTCAACCGGGCTGGCAACGGCTGAGCACGGGACCATGCAGGCACACCTGGCAAGATGGGGTGCGCTGGCAGCTTTCGGCTGGGTATGTCTGGTGGGCGCGGCGCTGGCCGCCGAACTACCCTCGTTTCAAGCGCTGGTCGACGCGGCCGAAGCCAACAGCACGCTGTCGCCCCCGGCCGGCACCTACGCCGGGCCGGTGATCGTCGACAAACCGCTGACGATCGACGGCCGCAACGAGGTCACGATCGACGCCGGCGGCAAAGGCAGTGTCGTTGTGCTCGATACCGATGGCGCGACGCTGCGTGGTCTGCGCCTGACCAACTCGGGTGAGTCCCACAACGATATCGACGCCGGTGTTCAGGTACGCGGTAACTTCAACGTCATCAAAGACAACCGCATCGACAATGCGTTGTTTGGTGTCGACTTGCAGCAATCTGAAAGCAACATCGTTCGCCGCAACCACATCACGTCGAAGCCGGTCGATCTCGGCATACGGGGCGACGCGATTCGCCTGTGGTACAGCTTTCGCAACCGCATCGAAGAGAACACCGTGATCGACTCGCGCGACATCGTGGTCTGGTACTCGCGCGACAACACGATACGGCGCAACCGCGCCAGCCATGGGCGCTATTCGCTGCACTTCATGTACTCACAGTACAACCTCGTTGAAGAGAACGACTTTCGCGGCAATTCGGTCGGCATCTTTCTGATGTACAGCGACAGTGTCGTGGTGCGTAAGAACCATATTTCGCACGCCGTGGGCGCCGCCGGCGTCGGTATCGGCTTTAAGGAAACCAGCGATGTGGAGATTGCCGACAACGAGATCCTGTACTGCGCGACCGGACTGCACCTCGATGTCTCGCCCTTTCAACCCGACACCACCAATCGCATACACGGCAACCTGATTGCATACAACGGCATCGGGATTCAGTTTCTGAACGACTGGAAGGGCAACGTCTTCGAAGACAACCTGATCAAGGGCAATCTCACCCAGGTGGCCGTGTTGGGCGGCAAAACTACACGACGCAACGAATGGCGTGGCAACCACTGGGACGACTATGCCGGATTCGATCGCAACCACGACGGCATCGGCGACACGGCCTATGAGCAATATGCCTATGCCGACCGCATCTGGATGGATGTTCCGTCGGCACGGTTCTTCAAAGGCACACCGATGCTCGAAGTCGTCGATTTTCTCGAACGCCTGGCGCCGTTCACCTCGCCGGACCTGCTGCTACGTGACGAGCAGCCGTTGATGACGGCCGAGTTCCGCGGCCTGCACCCCTCGGTGACAGACAATCCTGACGCGGACGGCGAGAAAGACGGTGCAGCCGACGAACCCGAAAGCCAGCCGGATGCCTATGAAATGCTGAAACGCTCGCTGGGTCGTGATTGACCGCTGAGCGCCGCGAAACACAGTTGATACCCATGAGCAACGATAAGCCGAAGAAACCACCACAGAGCCCGGTGCGGAAACAGCAAAGCCGGCGCGAGTTCATCCGTACCGGCATACTCGCCGGCGGCACCCTGATCGCAGCCCTCGCCGGCTACATACCACTGGCTTCCGGCGGCAACCATCGCCTGCGACCGCCCGGTGCATTAAAGGATACGCAGCTCGACGAACGTGACTTCCTGTCCGCCTGTATCAAGTGCGGCCAGTGTGTTCAGGTATGCCCGGTCGAAGCGATCAAACTGGCCGATATCGATGATGGTTTCGGTATCGGCGTACCCTACATCGAGGCCCGCGCCCAGGCCTGCGACTTCTCGTGCGATGGCTTGCAGTGCGTGCTCGCCTGTCCTACCGGCGCGCTGACCCACAGCCTCAACTACCCGGCCGAGACCCGTATGGGATTTGCCCGAATCGCCCGCCCCGATGCCTGCCTGGCGGTGCAGGGCAAGGGCTTCAAAGGCGTCGCAAGGGGCGCCGATTTCAACGGCAAGCTGCGTTACGACGACGTCGACCGCTGGAACCCGATCCCGGTCGCCGATTACCCCTACGACCTCGAGCTGTGCGACCTTTGCGTAAGGCAATGCCCGATCGAAATCCGTATCGCACAGTGTGATAGCGGCAAGCCACCCTCCGGTGACCCGAACCAATGCCCACCACAGCACGCGATCCGCCTCGAATCCATCGGCGACGGACCGGCGAAGATGCCGACCATTGCCGAGGGCTGCGTCGGCTGTGGTGTGTGCGAAATGGTCTGTCCCGTAGACGCTACGGTTATCGTGATCGATGTCGACAAGACCGCCGATACGGTCAGCGCATGAGGTCGATGCCATGAACTACTTCTTCGAATCAATCGCGCAACTGTTCGGCCGAGCACCAAAAAAGCCGGGCAAGGACGAACTGACGCCCGATGTGAAGCGCATCTACGAAGAGAAACGCAAACACAAGCTGACCAAGGAAGAACTCGAAGCGATCGAAGCCAGTCACGAGCGCAGCAGGCACCGCCACAAATGGCGCAACCGGCGCTGGGCGACGCTGATCATCGTCAACCTGCTGTTCGTCGTGTCGTACTACTTCGATGTACAGCTGGTCGAAGGCGCACTGACCGCATCGCGCGTCGTCGGCTTTCATATGGCCGATCTCAACTCGGCACTGCAGGTGATGCTGGCGTACAAACACGTCGTGCTGAACCTGTTGATCGGCACCGTCACGGTGTTTCTGTTGTGGGTGCTGCTCGGCGGCCGGACCTTCTGTTCGTGGGTCTGCCCGTATCACCTCCTTGCCGAGTTCGCCGAAAAGATTCACGTCAAACTCGTCGATAAGAAGCTGATCAAGCCGGTGACCTTCCACCGCGGCGTACGCACGGTGTTCTACGTGATTTTCGCGCTCCTGGCCCTGCTTACCGGCTACACCGTTTTCGAAACTATTTCACCGACCGGAATCCTGAGCCGGGCGTTGATCTACGGTCCGGGCCTCGCACTGGCATGGGTGTTTTTCCTGCTGCTGTTCGAGGTGTTCGTGTCACGCCGTGCCTGGTGCCGTTATGTGTGCCCGATCGGCCTCACCTACGGCCTGGTCGGCAGCATCGCGCCAGTGCGGGTCAAGTACAACGTCGAGTCCTGCCACCACGAAGGCGACTGTCGCAAGGTGTGCATGGTGCCGCACGTGCTCGAAACGACGATTCGCATGCGTGCCCGCGATGTCGAGACCCCGATCGGCGCCGACTGTACCCGATGCGGACTATGTGTCGACATCTGCCCGACCGATTCGCTGAAGTTCGAGATCGTCGGATCGAAGAAGTTGAGTTGACGCTATCGTGACGACCCAGGAAACCAAAATCATTATCCGCGACCTGCGCAAGCGGCTCGGCCGACGCGATGTCCTGCAAGGATTGAACCTCGAGATCGAACGTGACCAACGCGTCGCGCTGATCGGCTCGAACGGCGCCGGCAAGACTACACTGATCCGTTGCCTGCTCGGCGAATACACACGCCAGGGTGAGATCCAATTGCTGGGCCACGATCCGCGGCGCCATCGCACCGAGGTGCTACAACGCGTCGGCTTCGTACCGCAACTCCCGCCGCCGTTGAAGATGCCGGTCGGCCAGTTGATCCGTTACGTGTCGTCGCTGTGCCACGCCGATCGACAGCGTATCGTCGACGTCGCCGCACAACTCGGTTTCGATGCAGAACGCTTTCGGCACCATCCGTTCGTACGCCTGTCGGGCGGTCAGAAGCAGAAGCTGTTGATCGCCACCGCTCTGGGCCGCGACACCGAGGTGCTGGTGCTCGACGAACCGGCGGCCAACCTCGATCCCGATGCGCGTAGCACCTTCTTCGATCTGCTCGCCGAACGGCAGAAACACGCGGTGATGTTGATTTCCAGCCACCGACTCGACGAGGTCGCCGCACTGGTCAATCGTGTAATCGAACTCGATCAGGGCAAAGTGGTACTCGATGACCGCGTCGCCGACAGCATCGACCTGACCAGTCGTCTGCGCTGCGAGATCCGCCTGACGCGTGCCGAACCGGCTTTCGCCAAGGCGATCACCGCGTGGCGCTTCGACGGCGACGGCAGCGGGCTTGTCTGGCGCGGCCAGATCGCCGGTGCAGACCGTCTGCGCTTCCTCGGCATGGTGTCTCGCTACGTGGCGTTGATCGCCGCACTCGAACTGCACGAAGCAGACAACCAGGCGGCGCAGCTTCAGGAGCGTGCACATGGCTAGACGACCGCTCCCTGGCCTGTTGATCGCGTGGCTGTTGATGTCCGTGTCGTCGCAGCTCGGTGGTTGCTCCGGCGATGCAGGCACCGGACCGGCCGACGTGATATGGGATCGCGATGTCTGCACACGCTGCAACATGGTATTAAGCGATCGGCAACACTCGGCGCAGGTTCGTCGGCCGGCCAGCGACGCAGCGCGCGGCATGGTGAAGAAATTCGACGACCTCGGCTGTGCCGTGCTGTGGCTGGATCAACAACCGTGGCGTGACGAAGCCGGCGTCGAGATCTGGGTCAATGACTATCAGACCGGCGAATGGATAGACGCACGCACGGCCTACTACGTCACCGACCGGCAGACGCCGATGCAGTACGGCTTGGGCGCACAGATGACATCAACGCCCGGCAGCCTGTCGTTTGCCGATGCCCGCGAGCATATCTACCGCGTTGAACAGAAATTCAACGTACATGGCGGCAATCTCGACCACGACGAGATACCGCAGATCCGTTAGGCAACGAGCGATGCAATATTTTCTACTGACAGCCTGGACCGATGTACTCGAATCGCTGCGTGCGCGCTGGTTCACCGTGTATGCCGCCGTGTTCGGCAGTTTGGTCGTGTTGCTGTTCGTACTCGGCCTCACCGAATCGCGCGTGATGGGCTTTACCGGCCTGTCACGGCTGATGCTCACCTATATCCAACTGAGTATGGCGATTCTGCCGATCTTCGTGCTGATCACGACGGTACGCTCGCTCGCCGGCGACCGCGAGGCAGGCGTATTTGAATACCTGTTGGCCTTGCCGGTGCCGTTGTCTGCCTGGTACTGGGGCAAACTCGCCGGTCGTTTCCTGATGGTATTCACGCCGGTCTTTCTGGCGATGCTCGGGGCAATAGTCTGGGGGCAGATCCAGGGTGCTGAGATTCCCTGGCGCTTGTTCGCCTATTACACCGGCCTGCTGCTCTCGCTGTCGTGGTGTTTTCTCGGCATCGGCATCTTCATCTCGTCGGTTGCCCGCTCGGTAGACGTCGCACAGGGTGCCGCATTCATCGTTTGGCTCACCCTGTTGCTGTTCCTCGATCTGATTCTGCTCGGCGTGATGATTCAGCAGCAGGTACCGGCCGAGACCGCCGTCGGTATCGCACTGGCCAACCCAATGCAGGTATTTCGCACCGGTACGATGATGCTGTTCGACCCGCAGCTGGTGATGCTCGGACCCGCTGCCTACGTCATTCTCGACACCTTTGGTACGACGGGCTACATGCTGTACGCCCTCTCCTATCCCATCGTTCTCGGTACCTTGATGGCCTGGATTGGCTTCCTGCTGTTCCGTCGTGGAGACTTACTATGACGACCACGTCGGTATCCGCCGAAGAAACACGTCCCCGCTTACGTCAGGGCGTACGCGGCATCGTACTGTTGGTCGCACTTGCGACGCTCTCTTATGTCGCCGCCCATCTCTGGACCCAGTACTCGACCAAACCGGTACTGAACGCAGAGCAATCGGCAGACTGCGACCTACACCAGGGGGCCTGTACGGCAACTTTCGACGACGGACGTACCGTTCAACTTGAATTCGAACCAAAAACCATCTTGCCGGCCGAACCGGTTCGGTTGTTTGTTGAAACGACAGGGTTCGCTGCCGACGCGGTGACGATCGAGTTCACTGGCGTCGACATGAACATGGGCAGGATTGAAACAGAACTGTTGGACACGGGGGAGTCTTCGTTTACCGGTGACAGCATCCTGCCGGTCTGCATTCGGCGGTCCATGACATGGCAGGCCAAGGTCACCGCACAGGGCAGCGACAGTGTGTACCAAGGACTCTATACATTCACCAGTAGCCGGCGCTGACGGACACTCATCCTTCGGTACCAATAGCCGGGGGACAGCACAGCGCAGCCAAGTCAGCCTCGCGATACTGACGGACAACGACCATGATTGCGGCTGACAGCGTGCAACAGGATCTAGGCAAGCCACCAGGCCGCATTCCGGGCAACCGTGGAATCTGGGTCGGCATCGCATGCGTATTCGTTGAGTTCGGCGTGCTGTTCATCGTCTACTTCGTCGCACGCGCACACTTTCCGGAGATGTTCCGTAACGGGGCCGAGCTGCTGTCGCGAACCTCCGGGACACTGATCACGCTGTTCATGATCAGTAGCAGTTTCTGCCTCGCCGCGTCGGTGGTCAGCATCCGCAACGGCGAGCGAAAAACGTCGCTCAGATGGCTGATCGGCGCACTGGTGCTGGCATTTGGTTATCCGATCACAAAGTTTTTCGAAATCCAGTGGAATCTCGCCCACGGCGTGGATGCACAAGCGGGCGTGTTCGTTGGCGCCTACTACTACCTCACGCTGAACCACTTGGTGCATGCCAGCTGGGGCATCCTCGGCATGTTGTGGGTTTTTGTTCGACATGCTGCAGGGGTCTACTCGGCCGAGGAATACAGCGGCCTCGAAGCACTCGCGAGTTATTGGCACTCGACCGACATCATCTGGCTGGTGATCTTTCCGTTCTTCTACGTTTTGGCCTGACCGATGAATCAAGCAGACAGTAAAACCTTGCGCAGTATGAGACCGCTCCTATTCGCCTGGGCCGCGCTGGTCGTGCTGACACTACTCAGCACCGTACTCGGACAGGTCTTGAAAGGCACGGAAGGATTGACGGCGATGGTCGCCGCCATCATCTGGTTGAAAGCCTGGCTGGTCGCGTACTACTTTCTTGAAGCCAGTCACGCGCACACATTCATACGGCGCCTGGTGTTCATCTTTATCGCTTACGCACCGGTGCTGCTGGTGCTGACAGACAGCTTCGGGGCGAAGTTTGCGGCATGGCTGTCGCTTTAACGGACCAGCGCAGTACAACGCGGACCAGCCGCTAACCACCGGCGA
>MWSE01000031.1_pt1 | contig 56104 bp, 51 predicted proteins | sample 1021931 | NCBI WGS metagenome assembly MWSE01 (sample SAMN06338154, study PRJNA374545) | mollusc metagenome | biome: marine bay; material: sediment; isolation source: gill 28 cm from animal B | host: Kuphus polythalamius | place: Philippines: Mindanao | collected 2011-09-12 | reverse complement strand
GCACGCGCCCTCGCCCATTTCGGCTGCCGCAGAATGCCTTTCCCAATCCGACAGCTGGCACACCAACCCGCACAAACTGTTCGCGGATCGCTGAGCAGGCGACCGATCAGGCGACCGCCAGCACCTCAACGCCGCCCATGTAAGGTTTCAGCACATCCGGCACCCGCACACTGCCATCGGCCTGCTGGTAGTTCTCGAGCACCGCGACCAGCGTACGGCCGACGGCCAGACCCGAGCCGTTGAGCGTGTGCACCAGCTCCGGTTTGCCGGTTTCGGGATTGCGCCAACGCGCCTGCATGCGCCGCGCCTGGAAATCGCCCATGTTCGAGCACGACGAGATCTCGCGGTACTTGTCCTGGCCGGGTAGCCACACCTCGATGTCGTAAGTCTTGGTTGCCGAGAAACCCATGTCGCCGGTGCACAGGGTGACCACGCGGTACGGCAAGCCGAGCTTCTGCAGGATGGCCTCGGCATGGCCGGTAAGCGCCTCAAGGGCGTCGAACGATTCTTCGGGACGCACCACGTGCACCAACTCGACCTTGTCGAACTGGTGCTGACGGATCATGCCGCGCGTGTCCTTGCCGTAGGCCCCGGCTTCCGAGCGGAAACACGGGGTATGCGCCACGTAACGGCGCGGCATGTAGCTGTCTTCGACGATCACGTCGCGCACGATGTTGGTCAGCGGCACCTCGGCCGTCGGGATCAGGTAGTAATCGGTGTTCTCGAGGCGAAACAGGTCTTCGGCAAACTTGGGCAGTTGGCCGGTGCCATAGAGACTGTCGGCGTTGACCATGTAGGGCACATAGGCCTCGGTGTAGCCATGTTCGGTGGTGTGTACATCGAGCATGAACTGGGTCAGTGCGCGATGCAGCCGCGCCAGCGATCCGCTCATCAACGCGAAACGCGAGCCGGTCAGCTTGGCCGCCACGTCGAAGTCCAACATGTCGAGCCCGGCACCGAGATCGACATGGTCTTTGGGTTCGAAATCGAACGCGGCCGGCTCGCCCCAACGACGCTCCTCGCGGTTGTCGTCTTCGTCCTTGCCTTCGGGCACGCTCTCGTGCGGCAGGTTGGGCGTGCTCAAGGCGATGTCGCGCAACTGCTCCTGCACGTCGTTCAACGCATCGTTGGCAGCTTTCAGCCGATCGCCGAGCGTGGCGACCTCATCGAGCAGCGGCTGAATGTCCTCGCCCGCCGCTTTCGCCTTACCGATCGATTTCGACTTGGTATTGCGCTCGTTCTGCAGGTCTTGGGTGTCGACCTGCAAGGCCTTGCGCTTCGCTTCGAGCTCGGCAATCCGTGTGGTGTCCAGTTCGAAACCGCGTCGCGCGAGCTGACGCGCTACGTTGTCGAGTTCGGTTCGCAGTAATTTCGGGTCCAGCATGTCTCTCAGTCCAAATTGGCTCGTGCAGACCAGGAAACCACATGCCCCGGGCCTACCATTTCTTTAACGGCTCTCAATACGTCGACGACCTTTTCCGGCCGGTCGAAAAATTCGACGATCACCGGCAGATCCAGCGACACGTCGAGCAATCCTGCTTCGTGCAACTGGCCGGAGCGGCCGAAACCGGCGATCCCGCGAAACGCGGTCACGCCTGCCACGCGATGCTCTTTGTGCAGCAGATCGATGATCTTCTGATGCTGGCGATCCTTCTCGCTGCAATACACGCGCACCATGGTGACGTCGATCTGTTTCATAGTTGCCTCGCAAGCATCACGCCCAGAAACGCGGCGCCCACGCAGGCGACCACGCTGATCAGCATATTCAACGCCGCTTTGACATAGTCGGCCTGTTCGATCAGGTTCAGCGTCTCGATCGAAAAGGTCGAAAAGGTGGTGAACGCCCCCAGGAAACCGACCAGGGCAAATGCCCGCCATTCGGCGCCGAGCGCCGAGCGCTCGATCAGCACGATGTACAGAAACCCCATGACCAGCGAGCCGACCACGTTGACCGCCAGCGTGCCGTACGGAAAACCGCGCCCCAGCCACGCATACACGGCGCCGGACATCCAAAAGCGCATTAACGCGCCCATGGCACCGCCGGCAGCAATCGCGAATGTCTGGATCAAATCGGCGCCCGATCATCAAAACCCGGCATTCTACTTGAACCCTTCATCCGGCTACAGGGGGCCTCCGGTCAACCGTCGGACGGCGATTTGCCCGCCTTCTCATCCAACGCGCGCAATTGATCGAGTTTTTCGCCGATCTTGATTTCGAGACCGCGGTCGACCGGATGATAGAAGCGACGCGCGGCGAGTTCGTCGGGCAGATAGGTCTCACCGGCGGCATAGGCCCCGGGTTCATCGTGGGCGTAGCGGTAGGCCTTTCCGTAGCCCAGTTCTTTCATCAAGCGCGTCGGTGCATTGCGCAGGTGAATCGGTACTTCCAGCGAACCCGACTGCTTGGCAGCAGCCATCGCCTCGTTGAAGGCGCTGTACACCGCGTTGCTCTTGGCGGCGCAGGCGAGGTAAGCGACTGCCTGGGCGATCGCCAGTTCCCCCTCAGGACTGCCGAGACGCTCCTGAACCTGCCAGGCGTTCAGTGCGAGTTCCAGGCCGCGCGGGTCGGCGTTACCAATGTCTTCGGATGCCATGCGCACGACTCGGCGTGCGATATATAAAGCGTCGCAACCGCCATCGAGCATGCGACACAACCAGTACAACGCACCGTCGGGCGATGAGCCACGTACGGATTTGTGCAAGGCGGATATCTGATCATAGAACGCCTCGCCACCTTTATCGAAGCGCCGGACCTGCCCCGCAACCACTTCGCCGACGGCTTCGTCGTCGATTCGGCCGTCCGTTGCCAGATCCGCAGCAATCTCCAGCAGGTTGAGTGCGCGCCTGGCGTCGCCGTCTGCGGCATCGGCCAGCAGTTGCATCGCAGTGTCGCTGATCTTCAGTTTCAGCTCACCCAGCCCGCGCTCGGTGTCGTTGAGCGCCCGGTTCAGCAACGCCTCGATCGCGTCACGCTGCAACGACTTGAGCACGTAGACACGCGCACGTGATAACAGCGCATTGTTCAACTCGAACGATGGGTTCTCGGTGGTCGCGCCGACGAACAACAGCGTGCCGTCTTCGACGTGCGGCAGAAACGCGTCCTGTTGACTCTTGTTGAAGCGGTGCACCTCGTCGATGAACAGCACGGTTCCCGTGCCGCTCTGCGCCCGTATCTGGCGCGCCTTATCGACGGCAGCGCGAATGTCTTTCACACCCGCCAGCACAGCCGACAGGGTTTCGAATGCATAGCCGGATCGACCCGCCAGCAGACGCGCAAGCGTCGTCTTGCCGGTACCGGGTGGTCCCCAAAAGATCATCGAATGCAAACGCCCGGCCTCGATCGCACGGCGCAATGCCTTGCCTTCACCCAGCAGATGCTCCTGCCCCATGTATTCCTGCAATGTCGCCGGGCGCATACGGTCGGCCAGCGGGCGCCCCTGCTGTGCGCGGTCCGGGTCGTCAAATAAATCGTCTGCGTACATAGCGCGCTATTGTATCCGTGCCCATGTAATCGATGCGCCACAATTGCGCCTGCCACCACGCGATCGCGCCGCAAAGGCGCACTGTTTGAGGGCCCAAGGCGAAATCACGTGCACTGACTTAGCTCAATTTGCAATGTAGTTCGCATCCGGGCGAACCGTCTCGCCAAAGCTAAACCGTTGAACAACAGACGATTTAATCCGCATCTTAAGTTCTGGCACCGCATTTGCTTTTTCGTCAGACAGCAAGCAGCAACGTTGCTGCGGCGAACACAATCTGGTTGACCAACGTTGGTCATTAGGCAAAGGCGCCCTTGCATCTGCGTAACCGCAGAGTGCATCGGTGCCTTTTTTGTTGTTCGTCGTTTCCGTTGCTTGCCCCATTGATGTTTGCCAGTAGTGGAAGTTTGAGCAGCCACATGAGCCAGGTCGCAGAAGCGCTGAGCCCCTCGCAGGTAGCCGAAGCATCGGCACCGGTCGCCCCCATCGTGGTCGTCGGCAACGGCCCGGTCGGTATGCGCGTGGCTCGCGAGTTGCTGCAGCGGCTACCCGGGCAGTCGGTCATCATCTACGGCGACGAACAACACGAACCCTACAACCGCGTCCGTTTGTCATCCTGGCTCGCCGGCGAGGTCGACTGGCAAGGTCTGGCACAACCGCTCGATCCGCCGCTCGGTGCGTGCTTCGAAGAACGCATCGGCTACCGGGTCGAATCGATCGATCGCGATCACAAGCGGATCACCGACAACAGTGGCCAGGTACAACCGTATTCCAGATTGATCCTGGCCACGGGGTCGTCGCCGTTCGTGCCGAATATCCCGGGCATCGACAAGAGCGGCGTGTTCACCTTCCGCGATCTCGACGACACCAACAAGCTGCTGGCTCGCCGGGTCCGCAGCCACCACACCGTGGTTCTCGGCGGCGGTTTGCTCGGTCTGGAAGCGGCGCGCGGTATGCAACGCGCCAACACGCAGGTAACGGTCGTCGAACATGCAGACCGCCTGCTCGGTCACCAGCTTGACGAAGACGGCGCTGCCGAACTGCAACACGACGTGGAATCGCTGGGCGTTCAGGTCGTCATCGGCGACGGGGTGGCCGAGGTGCTCGGCGGCGAACGTGTCACCGGTGTTCAACTGCGCTCCGGCCTGACGATCAAGTGCGACACGATCGTCGTCGCGACCGGCATCCGCCCCAATATCGGCTTAGCGAAGGAGTTCCATCTCAAGTTCGGTCGCGGCATCCAGGTCGATGACCGTATGCGCACCTCCGACGACGATATCTATGCCGTCGGTGAATGCGCTGAACACCGCGGCGAGGTCTACGGCCTGGTTGCGCCGGGCCTGGAACAGGCCGCCGTTGCTGCCGCCGATATCGCCGGCCTCGAAAGCCACTACGCCGGTTCGGTCGCTGCTTCGCGCCTCAAGGTGGTCGGCACTCAGGTGTTCAGCATGGGACCGATGGGCGCCGGCGAGAACCGGCACAACGGCAAGGCCTATGTGTACCGTGATGACGACCAAGGCATCTACCGCAAGATTCTGGTCAAACAACATCGACTGATCGGCGCGATCGGCATCGGCGACTGGCACGAGACCGTCCGCCTGCAGACCTTCATCGGTCGCACCGCTGTGATCTGGCCCTGGCAGATCATGCGTTTTCTGCGCACCGGTTTCATCTGGCCGGCCGAAGACAGCCAGAGCGTTGCTGCCTGGCCGGCAACAACCATCGTGTGCCAATGCACCAACGTCACGCGCGGCACCTTGAGCGACGCCATCGCCAAGGGGGCCTGCACCACAGAAGCAGCGTGCAAGGCCACTGGCGCCAGTTCGGTCTGCGGCTCATGCAAGCCGCTGATTAACGATCTCATCGGCGGCGGCGCACTCAAGCCCGTCGCGTTATCGCGCACCCTGCTCGTCTCCGGCACCATCGCGTTGATCGGTGCACTGCTGATGCTGTTCGCGCCAACCATCCCCTATGCCGATTCAGTGCAGCACGCGTGGCACTGGGACGTGCTGTGGCGCGACGGCCTGCTCAAACAAATCACCGGCTTTACGATTCTCGGCCTGTTCGTCGCCGGCTTGCTGGTATCGCTGCGCAAACGCACCCCCGTGCTCAACCACCTCGGCAAGTTCGATGGCTGGCGCCTCGCCCATATCGTGCTGGGTCTGCTGGTGGTGGTCACGCTGCTCGCACACACCGGCCTGCGTTTGGGTAACGGCCTGAACTTTCTGCTGATGGCGAGCTTCAGCCTGATGCTGCTGCTGGGTGCTTTCTCCAGCGGCGTCATCGCACTCGAACACCGTATCGGCGGCGCGATCGCGACCCGTCTGCGCCGACAGAGCGTGTGGTTTCACATCCTGTTGTTCTGGCCCGTACCGGCATTGCTCGGCTGGCACATCTTCAAGACGTACTGGTACTGAGCGGCGCAGACATGGCGAAGAAGTCAACGATGAAGCTGTGGTTGCTATGGATTGTCGCCAGTCTCGGTGCGGCCGGCGCGTTCGGTTACGTGATGTTCGAGGCCGGTGACAAAACCGTATTCATGCCGGGACCGCTGAGCAACGGCCATCACCAACTCGCCGACGCCTGCGACAGCTGCCATACCGATCCGCTCGGTGGCGGCGAGGTGCTGCAGCAGGCCTGTATCGATTGTCACGGTGAGGAACGCGTCAAACCGCACGATTCACATCCCCGCACCAAGTTTAAAGACCCGCGCAACGCCGACCGTCTGGAAAAGATCAATGCCCTGCAATGCGTGAGCTGTCACGTCGAACACCGGCCGGAGATCACGCGCAAGAATGGCGTTACGCAGCCTGTCGATGTCTGTTACCACTGCCATGTGGATGTCGGCGAAAACCGACCATCGCATGTCGGCATGGCATTCGACACCTGCGCCAATTCAGGCTGCCACAACTTTCACAACAATCGCGCCCTGTATACCGACTTTCTCGTCAAGCATATGGACGACGCCGACTTGAGCGACAAGCCCAAGGTACCGCTGCGTGAGTTCGGCTCGGTCATCGACGAGATCATGGAGTATCCACGCGACAACTACCCGGTCGAACCGCTCACCCTGGCCGACAAAGACGCGCCGCCCGAGATCGCAGCCGACGAAGAGATCGATCGCGACTGGTTGGAGACGGCGCATGCCAAGGCCGGCGTCAATTGCAGTGCCTGCCATCAGCCGCGCGATGCGCAGGGCGAGCTGACCGCCTGGGTCGACAAACCGGGTGTCGAGGGCTGCAACAGCTGCCACAACCACGAAGTCGCGCGCTTCAAGCTCGGCAAACACGGTATGCGCCTGGCCGCAGACCTCTCACCGATGCGTCCCGACATGGCGCGCCTGCCGATGAACGACAAGGCAGCACATGCCGAACTGACCTGCAACAGCTGCCATGGCGGCCACCGCTTCGACGCCGCCTACGCGGCGGTGGATGCCTGCCTCGCCTGTCACAACGATGAGCACTCCGTGGCCTACGAGGCATCGCCGCATGCCGAACTGTGGCAGGCCGAAGTCGGCGGCAAGGCGGATGCCGGCACCGGCGTGTCATGTGCAACGTGCCACATGCCGCGCATCGATTTCGACGTCAACGACTGGATGAGTCGCAAGCTCGTCGATCACAACCAGAGCGCGACACTGTCGCCCAACAGCAAGATGATCCGCCCTGCCTGCCTGCATTGTCATGGCCTGGGCTTTTCGATCGATGCGCTGGCCGATCAATCGCTGATCGACAACAACTTCACGGGCCGACCGAGCAGACATGTCGAATCGCTCGATCTCGCACGCGCCGACCAGGAACGCTATCTGCGCGAAAAGGCCGAGGCCGCGCAATGAATCCCAACGCCGGCGCAGACCGGCTTTTCGTTCTCCGGAACATTCGTAGTCAGAAGGTAAAGTAATGAAACAACACAGCCGCAAGAACATGATCGCTCTCACCCTGCTCGGCGCAGTCGCCACCGCGACCGGCGTCAGCGTTGCCGAGGACGTTGCCGACAAGCCGATGATCTCTCCGAAGACCATGGCCGATGCCCTGCACCTGGTCATGGACTCGGACCGCACCGTATACACGCAGAAGATCGTCAACCGACTCGCCAAGAAAGAGAAAGTGATCACCGCCAGTGAACACTTCGAAGATGAGAAGGCACTGGTGCTGCCCGCCCAGATGTTCCGCTTCGGTTCAGAGCTGGTTGCCAAGCGCGCCGAGAAGCTGCCGGATGTGAAATTCAGCTACTCGCTGCAGTCCATGTGGCCGGTGAACAAGCAGAACGCACCGAAGACCGAGGCCGAAAAAGCCGGTCTGAAATTCGTCGCCGATAACAAGGGCCAGAACTACTACACCGTGGAAGAGCTCGGCGGCACCAAGTACTTCACCGCTGTCTACGCCGACACGGCAGTCGCACCGGTCTGCGTCTCGTGCCACAACGACCATAAAGATACGCCGCGCCGTGATTTCAAACTCGGTGACGTGATGGGTGGTGTCGTTATCCGCATCCCGGTTGAAGGCTGATCCCGTGCAAGGTCGCCTGATCTTGTTGTTATCGATGCTGATGTCTTCAGCTATCGCGGGCGACAACCCGGCGTACCGGCAATTCGAGGACAAAGCCTTGGTGCAGGGACGCACCATCTGGTTGGGAACGTGTGAAGGCTGCCACGGCTATGGCATCGCCGGCGCGCCGATCCCGATGGAACCGGACGCATGGCGTCCTCGCCTCGCCCAAGACCGGGCCACGCTGTACCAACACGCTATAGAAGGTTTTTACGGTCCCGACTATACGTACATGCCGCCACGTGGCGGCAACGACAAACTGACCGATGAAGAAGTCCGCCTGGCCGTCGACTACATGGCGACCCTGGCTGAATATTATGTGAAGCACCAGGAGTAAAATTCATGACCCCGCAACAGAAACAACTCGTCAAAGATTCTTGGATCAAGGTTCTGCCGATCAAAGAACAGGCCGCAGAATTGTTCTACGGCCGACTGTTCGAGAAATATCCGGAAGTGAAGCCGTATTTCAAAGGCGATATGAAAGAACAGGGCCGCAAGCTGATGGCCATGCTCAACACCGCCGTCAATGGCCTCGATAATCTCGAATCATTGATCGAGCCGTTGAAGCAATCCGGCAAGGCACACGTCGACTACGGCGTGAAAGCCGAAGACTACGACAAGGTGGGCGATACCTTCTTGTGGACGCTCGAGCAGGGTCTCGGCGACGCGTTCACGCCGGAAGTCAAAGAGGCATGGACCGTCACCTACACGACGGTCGCCAAAGTGATGATCGATGGTGCCGAGTACAAAGACGCATCGGCCGCCTGATGACACGACCGGTCTGCGCGGCATGAGCTGGCCGCGCAGACGCCGGCTAATCAGATTCCGGGCGCCTTGGCCCGGCTACCGATCGCCCTGCAGCACATCCCAGTCGTCGTGACCCTGGTATACAAACAGTCGGGGATCGATCGGCACATTGCGCTGCACATCGAAGAAGCGGAAGCGTGAGATCTGGCCGTAGTTGTCGTACAGCTCGAGCAGGCGCAACTCATTACCCTCGAACGCCAACAACACACGCACGAAATCGCTTTCCTTGTCGCGCGGAATCAGTTCCAACCACTGAAGGCCACGCCGTTCGCCGATATCGACGACCTCGAAGTCATCGTCCACTGAACGCTCGTTGGCGAGAAACGCCGCCGGCGTACCTTTGAGCGCCCAGTCCTGGTAGTGGCGGGTGACCTGCTTGAGCTCTTCTTCGATAACCCAGACGTCACGCCCATCGGCGAGGATCACCTGCTTGTTCGGTGAGACATAGTCCCAGCGAAAATGCCCGGGACGTTCGAGCAGAAACAGGCCGTGCATCTGGCCGGTCGTCGCCTGCTCGGTATCGAGCACCGATTGTTCGAACTTGGCCTGCAGCGTCGACAGGCCCTGCATGAAGTTGTCCAGCGCATCGCGCGCCGGGCCCGCTATCGCGAGCGAATGCAACAGGTACAGGCCTGCCGCCACGAGTATCTTGAATTTCATCAGTCCGTTACCGGTGGTGGCGCCAGCACTTCGCGGTTACCGCGCTCATCGGCGGTGCTGACGATACCGATCCGTTCCATTTCTTCGACCAAGCGCGCCGCGCGGTTGTATCCGATCTTCAACCGACGCTGCACGCCCGAAACGGACGCACGTCGCGTTTCGGTAACTACCTTCACGGCATCGTCGAACAGCGGATCCTGATCCTCCGTATCGACACCGGAAGCCTCGGCAGATAGACCCGGTATCGCCTCGGTAGGTTCCTGCAGAATTTCGTCGACATAGTTGGGCTGCCCGCTCTGCTTCAGGTGACTGACCACGCGGTGCACCTCGTGATCGTCGACGAAAGCACCGTGCGTACGCTGCGGGAAACTGGTGCCCGGCGGCAGGTACAGCATGTCGCCGTGTCCCAACAATGCCTCGGCGCCCATCTGATCGAGAATGGTGCGCGAATCGACACGCGACGAGACCTGAAAGGCGATACGCGTCGGAATGTTCGCCTTGATCAGACCGGTGATGACGTCGACCGACGGACGCTGGGTTGCCAGCAACAGGTGAACACCGGCGGCGCGCGCCTTCTGCGCGAGGCGTGCGATCAGTTCTTCGACCTTCTTGCCGACAACCATCATCATGTCGGCGAACTCATCGACGACAACGACGATGTACGGCATCGGATGCAGATCGGGTATCTCCGGCAGATCGCCGGTGATCGGATCGGGCTCGGGTTTGAACAAAGGGTCTTTGATCGGTTCGCCGGCCTTGGCCGCCTCTTTGACCTTCTTGTTGTAGCCGGCGATGTTACGCACGCCGAGCGAGGCCATCAGGCGATAACGCCGTTCCATCTCGGCGACACACCAGCGCAGCGCGTTCGCCGCCTCTTTCATGTCGGTCACGACCGGCGTTAAGAGGTGCGGGATACCCTCGTAGACCGACAACTCCAGCATCTTCGGGTCGATCATGATCATGCGGATGTCTTCCGCAGTCGCCTTGTACAACAGGCTGAGAATCATCGCGTTAACCGCGACCGATTTACCCGAACCCGTGGTACCGGCGATCAACGCGTGCGGCATCTTGGCCAGATCGGCAACCACCGGCTCGCCGACAATGTCCTTGCCCAGCGCCAGCGTCAGTGGCGACTTGGAACGGTCGTAGGCCTCCGAGCGCAGGGTTTCACTGAGGTAGACCATCTCGCGGTGTTCGTTGGGAATCTCCAGGCCGATCACCGACTTGCCCGGAATTACCTCGACCACGCGCACCGAGACGGTCGACAGCGCACGTGCCAGGTCTTTCGACAAGTTGGTAACCTTGCTGACCTTGGTGCCGGCTGCGAGCAGCAGTTCGAACAAGGTAACGACCGGGCCGGGATGCACCGCGGTGACTTCGGCGGTAATCCCGAAGTCGGCCAGCTTGCGCTCGACCTGACCCGACAGAGCCTGCAACGCCTCGGTCGACAGACCCTTGCCGCTGTGCTGCGGCGGATCGAGCAGGCTCAACGGCGGTAGTTCGGTATTCGGTTCGGGTTCGAGCAAGGTCATCTGGCGTTCCTTCTCGACCCGCACGCTCGACTTGATGGTCGGCTCTTTCTTCTCGATGATCGGCGGCGGTTTGTCGCGGGTGCGTTCCTGCTCTTTCTTGAACACCTCCTGGCGTTCCTGCTTCATCTTGTTGGCTTCGCGCCGCTCGGCGGCAGTGCCGATCAACATGGTCGCCTGTCGCCACGCATTGAGAATGAAGCCGCCCAAACCATCCATGACGCCCAACCACGACACGCCGGTGAACAACGTGAAACCGGTCAGCAACAAGGCCAGCAACAGCAGGCTGGCGCCGGCCTGGTTCAACACGGCCTGACCCGACGAACCGATCAGGTCGCCGGTGATGCCACCCGGCCCACGCGGCAGTTCATCGCTGAATCCAAAGTGCATCGATGCCAACGCGGTCGCGCTCAACACGGTCAGTACGAAGCCGACCCAACGCGCGACCCGTAGATAGACGCTGTGCTCTTCCTCGTCGCGTTCACGGAACATGACCCAGCCGCCCCAGGCGATCATCACCGGGAACAGGTAGGCGACCTTGCCGAACAACAGGAACAACACGCTGGCCACCCAGGCGCCGGCGACACCGCCCGCATTGTCGGCGTGTTGCTTGCCGCTCTCGAACAGCCAACTGGGATCGTCCTTGGAGTACGAGAACAACGCCATCAGGAAGTAGACACCAATCGCCAACAGCAGCAGAAAGGCCCCTTCCTTGAGTCGCTTGTTCAGCGTTGCATGCATCTCACGAACACCAAATTCATAAAACAAACAATAATTTATAAAGTCTTCTAAAGGTAATTTGCGAATTATTGCACAGACCGGCAGGCGGCGACAGCGGGCGTCGCGGCAGCGCATACTAGCAAAATCTGCCGCGACCCATCGGGCATCTGTCGCTAAATGCGCGTAAATCCGGCCGAAGTGGCGCGAAACAAGCGTTTCCTACAAGAGTGCCGGGTGAACGACCTTGCCCTCGCGAACGTTCACCCCGCCGACCAGTCGCGGGTCAGCCTGCCAGTCGGGCGTCAGCAGAACCTTCAAATAAGGCACCATCGCCGCGGACAACGCCTGGGTGGCGCTGCGCGGGACCGCGCCGGGCATGTTGGTAACGCAGAAATGGCGGACACCTTCTTCAAGGTAGGTCGGATCATCGTAGGTGGTCGGTCGCGTGGTCTCGATACACCCGCCCTGGTCGACCGAGATATCGACGATCACGCTACCCGGCCGCATCTGTGCGACCTGTGCGCGAGAGACGACGCGTGGCGCAGCAGCGCCCGGCAGCAGCACTGCACCGACGACCAGATCGGCGTCGGTAACCTTCTCGTCGACCACCGATTTGGTCGGCACCAGCGCCGTGATGTTCGGCGCTAGGTGATGCATGTGCGCCAGTTGCTGCGGGTTCTTGTCGAACACCGTAACGTTCGCGCCCAATGCCGAGGCAGCGCGTACGGCCGCACCGCCGGCCGTACCGGCGCCGAACACCACCACGTTGCCCCGCTCCACCGCCGCCAGCCCGCCAAGCAGAATGCCGGGGCCACCCTGCGGAATATGCAGCAGGTGCGCGCCAACCTGGATCGCGATACGACCGGCGATGTCGCTCATCGGCACCAGGATCGGCAGACGCCCCTGATCGACCACGGTCTCGAAGGCGATCGCGGTCAGCCCGATATCGCACAGTTTCCGGGTGAGCGTCGGATTCGGTGCAAGATGCAGGTAGCAGAACAGCAGGTGATTGCGCTTGAGCCGATGCAACTCCGGCTCAATCGGCTCCTTGACCTTCACCACCAGCTCTGCCCAGTCGTACAAGGCGTCTGCATCGGGCAGGACCTGCACACCGTGATGTGCGTAATCGCTGTCTGGATAGCCGCTCGGAATGCCCGCGCCACTCTCGATACCGACCTCGATCCCCTGGTGGGTCAGATCGCCAGCCGCGGTTGGCGTCAGGGCCACACGCCCTTCGAGCGGTTTGATTTCCTTCGGTACACCCACCTTCAAACTCATGGTTTTACCTCCGTACGGGGTCTCTTATAGTATGGCCGGCCGTGAGCCGATACCATCGCGCATCGCCGCGCCACAGGCGCGCTCAAAAAAGCCGTAATAGACAGGAGACACTCGCATGAGCGAAACCAAGCATTGCAGACTGCTGATTCTGGGATCCGGCCCTGCCGGTTATTCCGCAGCTGTCTACGCCGCCCGCGCCAACCTGAACCCGGTACTGGTCACCGGCATGGAGCAAGGCGGCCAGCTCATGACGACCACCGATGTCGACAACTGGCCCGGCGACAACGACGGCGTCCAGGGGCCGGACCTGATGGCGCGCATGCAAAAGCACGCCGAACGCTTCGAGACCGAGATCATTTTCGATTACATCTCCGAAGTCGACTTGAGCCAGCGGCCGTTCCAGCTCAAGGGCGACAGCCAGCGTTACACCGCCGATGCGCTGATCATCTCTACCGGTGCATCCGCTCAGTACCTCGGCCTGCCGTCGGAAGAGGCCTTCAAGGGCAAAGGCGTGTCGGCCTGCGCAACTTGTGACGGTTTCTTCTACCGCAATCAAAAGGTGGCCGTGATCGGTGGCGGCAACACCGCCGTCGAAGAGGCCCTGTATCTTTCGAACATCGCCTCAGAGGTCATCCTGGTACACCGTCGCGATGCCTTGCGCTCTGAGAAGATCCTGCAGGACCATCTGTTCGAGAAAGAAAAGAACGGTAACGTCACGATCGAGTGGAACCATGTGCTCGACGAGGTTCTCGGTGACGACAGCGGCGTGACCGGCATGCGCATCAAGAGCACCGTCGACGACAGCACCAAGGACGTCGATATCCACGGCCTGTTCATCGCCATCGGCCACAAGCCGAACACCGACATCTTTGTCGACCAGCTCGAGATGCATAACGGCTACATCAAGGTCAAAAGCGGCACCGAAGGCAACGCCACCGCAACCTCGGTCGAAGGCGTGTTTGCCGCAGGCGACGTGATGGACCACGTATACCGTCAAGCCATCACCTCAGCCGGTAGCGGCTGTATGGCCGCGCTCGATGCCGAGAAATACCTCGACGCACTCGAAAAGAAAGGCTGAGACTGCGCCGAATGCAGCGAAAACGGCGGTGCCCGAAAGGCGCCGCCGTTTTTGTTTGCCTCGGATTCGAACAGTGCGCGTCGGGTGCGGCGGCTTCAGTCCCGCTGGCCCCACAAGGCATCTTTCAGCACCTGGTTGGTCACCCAGGCATGCAGCAGGATCTGCTGGAACCGGCTCAGCGCACGAAACTGCACGCCGGTATAGAACACCGAGTGTTCTATGCCTTCGTTTTCTTCCATGCGCTCGGTTGCATTGCGCACGTCGGCCAGCAGGCCGAGTTCCTCTTTGCCGCCCGAAATCAGCAGGTGGAACTTCATGTGCAGGCGCTCGCCATCCTCCGCTACCTCGACATCCGTGGCGATCTTGGCGCCGGTCTCGCTGAGGTCGACGATCGTGCCGGGCCGAAAGTTCTGGTCGATGTTCTCGTCCTTGGTGTTGCGCACCGACACATCGATATCGGCGCTGACCCGCGAACCGTTGCGGATCAGTATCTGTTCGACCTCTTCCGGGTATTCGAAATGCAGATGGGGGTAAGGACGCATCGCCGTGTCGAGCACCCGTGCCTTGAAACCCAGCACCCGCTCACCCTTGAGCACGCGGATATTGAACCGTTGACCTTCACGCAGGATGCTGACCCGGCCATTGTGCGTCGGCGCGGTGGTCACAAGGCTGCCGCCCGGCAGATAGCCGATCAGGCGCACCGAATGTCGTGGTGCGTTCTCCGGCGAGGCCGATTGGATCTGCAGCACCGATCCGGGCGGAATACTCAATAGATCAGTTTTCGGGTTCACGGCCATTATGTCGGTAACCGAGCGAGAATCTTTATCCCACCCGCTACCGAGACCGCTGGCGATCGAAGTATTGGGTTGAGCACCAGCCGCGGCGCTTGCGAAAAACTGCTCAAAGCATCGCGGCACCGCGATCGAACACAAAGGCATTTTTGAGCTGCCCTCTGGTTGACCGGCCGGCACAGAGATCATACCGTTTCTCTCATCATTCGCTACATTCGCAAGTGCAGGTGTGACTTTGCGATTGAAGATCGTCGAACACATCGCCGAGATCGACCGCGACGCATGGAACGCACTCGGCGTTGCCGCCTATCCGTTTCTGCGACACGAGTTTCTCGCCGCCCTCGAAGCCGAAGGCTGCCTCGGTGAACGCTACGGCTGGTTACCGCGTCACCTCGCCTTGTGGAACGACGATGGGCAACTGGTCGGCGCCGCGCCGCTGTACCTCAAGTTCAACTCCTACGGCGAGTTCGTGTTCGACTGGGCGTGGGCGGATGCCTACGCGCGCCAGGGACTCGAGTACTATCCCAAGCTGGTCAGCGCCTCGCCGTATACGCCGGCGACCGGCCCCAAGCTGCTCACGCACCCGAACGCACCCGAGGGCACTGCAACGGCCTTGATCGCCGCCGGCCAGGAGCTCGCCGAGCAGATGGGCGTATCGTCGCTACATTGGTTGTTCACATTGCCGCACGAGACCGAGGCGCTCGAAAACATCGGCCTGATGCGTCGCGTCGGCTGCCAGTTTCATTGGGAGAACCAGGGCTACGCGGATTTCGATGCGTTCCTGGCGACCCTGAGTTCCGGCAAACGCAAGAACATCCGCAAGGAGCGGCGGCGCGTGGTCGAGGCCGGGGTTACTTTCCGCCTGCTCGATGGGCATACGGCCACGCCGGAGGACTGGCGCATCTTCCACCACTTCTACGAGTCGACGTTCGACAAGCGTGGCGGCATACCAACCTTGTCGCTCGGCTTCTTCGAATCGCTCGCGCGCTCGTTGCCGGATGGCGTGCTGCTGGTCATGGCCGATCACGACGCTCATCCGGTGGCCGCAGCGTTCTGCCTGGTCGGCGAAAACACCCTGTACGGCCGACACTGGGGCTGCAGTGAATTCTTCGACAACCTGCACTTCGAGGCCTGCTATTACCAGGGCCTGGACTTCTGCATCCAACGCGGTCTGCAACGCTTCGAGCCCGGCGCCCAGGGCGAGCACAAGGTGGCGCGCGGATTCCTGCCGACCGAGACCTTGTCGGCCCACTGGGTCGCCAATCCACGCTTCCGCGAGGCGATTGCAAAACATCTCGACTACGAACGTGCCGGGATGCAGGATTACATCAACGAGATGCAAACCCGCAGTCCCTACCGGGTGACGGACACAAGGTGATATTCGATTTGGATGGCACGCCGCCGGACGTCGGTTTTCCCGAAACGCGCCTGGCGGAAAAAGACCCGAACGGCCTGCTCGCCATCGGCGGCGACCTGTCGCAGGAAAGGATTCTGACGGCCTACCGGCAGGGCATCTTTCCGTGGTACAGCGCAGGCCAGCCCATTCTGTGGTGGAGCCCGGCCCCGCGCATGGTGTTGCACCCGGACGAGGTGCACGTGTCACGCAGCCTGCGCAAGGTGATGCGCCAAGGCGCTTTCGAGGTCAGCATCAACCACAACTTCGAGGATGTCATCCGCGCCTGCGCCGCACCGCGCAGCCAGCAGGAAGGCACCTGGCTGGTACCTGAGATGATCCATGCCTATTGCGAACTGCATCGCAACGGATACGCCCACTCGCTCGAGATTTGGCAAGGTGAATCTTTGGTCGGCGGCCTGTATGGTGTCGCTATCGGCGAAATGTTCTATGGTGAATCCATGTTCAGTCGCAAGCCCAACGCCTCCAAGCTGGCCTTCGCCAAGCTGGCCGAGATTGCCCTCGAACATCCCTTCCAGCTGATTGACTGCCAGATCCACACCGATCATCTCGCGAGCCTCGGCGCGCGCGAGATCGGCCGGGAGGCCTTTCATTCGAAGATCGCGGCTGCCGTCGACAAGCCGGGCCGCCCGCTCGGCCGCATCGAACGCACCCCGGTTGCACACATGCGGTGGGCGCAATGAACCGCATGAAGCGTCACCTGCCCCTGTACCTGTCGGCGCCGCACGCCTGCAGCTACTTGCCCGGGCGACAGAGCAATACGCTGTTCACCGACCCCGACCAAGCGATGGACATGTCGACCTACAGCGAATTGCTGCGCTACGGTTTCCGACGCAGTGGCTCCATGGTGTATTCGCCACGCTGCGATCATTGCCAGCAGTGCGTTTCGGTACGCGTGCCGGTCGACGACTTCGCCCCACGTCGCGCCCACCGACGCGTGATCAAGGCCAATCGCGATATCGAGGTCTACGACCACCCGGCGGTATTCAACGACGAGCACTACGCACTCTACCAACGCTACACGCGCGCCCGGCACGAGGATGGCGACATGGCCAACGCCTCGAGCGACGACTATATGAGCTTCCTGCAGACCGACTGGTGCGATACCCAGTTTCTGGAGTTTCGCCGCGGCAAGCAGTTGATGGCGGTTGCCGTTACCGACATGCCGACAGACGGCTTGTCGGCCGTGTACACCTTTTTCGATCCCGACTATGCGGATCGCTCGCTGGGCACCTTCGCCATCCTGAGCCAGATCCGCTACGCGCGCGCCCGCCGATTGTCCTACCTGTACCTGGGTTACTGGATCCAGGAATGCCGCAAGATGGCCTACAAGGTGAATTTCCGTCCGATCGAACTGTGGCAGCAGGGGCAATGGCTTCGGCTTGAAGCCGGCGTTCCTTTGCCCAGTTAAACGTTTCCAGCCCAACTTCGCTTTGCTATAATACCGCGCCTTGTGAGCGGCCCCTGGTCGGGCACGCATAATCGGACAGGAATACATGGCGAAAGAAGACGTTATCGAAATGGAAGGCACCGTGGTCGACACGTTGCCGAACACGATGTTCCGCGTTGAGCTCGAGAACGGGCACGTGGTCACTGCACATATCTCCGGCAAGATGCGCAAACACTACATCCGCATCCTCACCGGCGACAAAGTGAAGGTGGAACTCACCCCCTACGACCTCACCAAAGGCCGCATCGTCTACCGCGAACGCTGATTGCCGTTGCCCTTTATCAGGGCAGACAGCACCAGCTCAGTGCACCAGCGCCCCTTCAAAATCGAACGTCAGTTCACCGTCGGCAACCCCGATCCGCACAGCACCACCCTGCGATAGCCGGCCGAACAGCAGCTCCTCCGCCAACGCCTTCTTGATGTGCTCCTGGATCACCCGGGCCATCGGACGCGCACCCATCTTCGGATCGTAGCCTTTGCCTGCCAGCCACTCCCGCACCTCGGGCTCGACGCTCATCGCGACCTGCTTTTCATGCAGTTGCTGCTCGAGTTCGAACAGGAACTTGTCGACCACGTTCATGATGGTCTTCTCATCGAGACCGTTGAACTGAATAATCGAGTCGAGACGGTTGCGGAACTCAGGCGTGAACAGCTTTTCGATCGCACCCATCGCATCGCTGCTGTGATCCTGGGTCATGAACCCAATCGAGGCACGGCTCGATTCGCTGGCCCCGGCGTTGGTGGTCATGATGATGATCACGTTGCGGAAGTCGGCCTTGCGACCATTGTTGTCGGTCAACGTACCGTGATCCATGACCTGCAACAGCAGGTTGAACACATCCGGGTGCGCCTTTTCGATCTCGTCGAGCAGCAGTACCGAATGCGGATGCTTGTTGATCTCTTCGGTCAGCAGACCGCCCTGGTCGTAGCCGACGTAACCGGGCGGCGCACCGATCAATCGCGACACCGTGTGCCGTTCCATGTACTCGGACATATCGAAACGGATCAGCTCCAGGCCGAGCACGCGCGCCAGCTGGCGGGTCACCTCGGTCTTGCCGACACCGGTAGGACCGGCGAACAGGAAGCTGCCGACCGGCTTTTGATCCGTGCCCAGGCCTGAGCGGTTCATACGGATCGCCGCCGACAGGGCCTCGATCGCCTGGTTCTGACCGAACACGACCATCTCCAGGTCGCGCTGCAGGTTGCGCAGTGCCTCGGTATCGGTCGCCGATACCTTGCGCGGCGGAATGCGTGCGATCTTGGCAACGATGCCTTCGATATCACCGACCGAGACGCTTTTCTTGCGTTTCGACACGGCGAGCAACTGGTTGGCTGCACCGGCCTCGTCGATCACGTCGATCGCCTTGTCGGGCATGTGCCGATCGTTGATGTACTTGTCGGCGAGCTCGGCCGCCGCACGCAGCGCCTTGACCGAATACTTCACCTGGTGATGTTCTTCGAAACGCGTCTTCAGCCCCTTGAGGATCTGAATCGTCTCCTCAACGGAAGGCTCGTTGATATCGATCTTCTGGAAGCGGCGCGCGAGTGCGCGGTCTTTTTCGAAGATGCCACGGTATTCCTGATAAGTGGTCGAGCCGATGCAGCGTAGCTCGCCCGACGCCAATACCGGCTTGATCAGGTTCGACGCATCCATTACGCCGCCGGAAGCCGCGCCGGCGCCGATGATCGTGTGGATCTCGTCGATGAACAGGATCGCCTCGGGTTGACGCTTAAGGTCGGCAAGCACCGCCTTCAAACGCTTCTCGAAATCGCCGCGATACTTGGTGCCCGCAACCAGCCCACCCATATCGAGCGCGTACAGCGTGCAACCGGTCAACACATCGGGCACCTCGCCATCGACGATCTTCTTGGCGAGCCCTTCGGCGATTGCGGTTTTGCCAACGCCGGCCTCACCGACGAACAGCGGGTTGTTCTTGCGCCGGCGGCAGAGGATCTGCACGGTACGATCGACCTCGAGTTGACGGCCGATCAGCGGGTCGATTTTGCCGCGACGGGCCTGATCGTTGAGGTTGGTCGCGTAGGTTTCGAGCGCACTTTCCTGGCGACCTTCGCCGGTTTCTGCATCCGCCGCTTCGTTGTCGGCGGCATGATCGCTCGGTTCGTCGCTCGATACCTTGGAGATACCGTGCGAGATGTAATTCACTACGTCGAGGCGGGTGATGTTCTGGCGGTCGAGGAAGTACACCGCCTGCGACTCCTGCTCGCTGAAGATCGCGACCAGCACATTGGCGCCGGTAACCTCTTTCTTTTCCGACGACTGCACGTGAAACACGGCACGTTGCAGCACCCGTTGGAAACCCAGTGTCGGCTGCGTCTCCCGACTGTCGTCGTCCATGATCAAGGGTGTCGTTTCTTCCAGGAAACTGTCGATGTCTTTGCGAAGGCTTTCGATATCGGCACCGCAGGCTCGCAGCACCTGGGCGGCAGCGGGGTTATCCAGCAACGCGAGCAGCAGATGCTCGATCGTCATGAACTCGTGCTGTTTCTCCCGGGCATTTTTGAAAGCCTGGTTGAGGGTAAATTCCAGCTCTTTACTCAACATGTCTCAGCATCCAGTAACCGCTCGTTATGTTTACGCTCTGAGTTAACCCAAAGCCCGCAGGTTCCGCACCTCGATGATCAGGCCTCTTCCAGCGTGCACAGCAAGGGATGCTGGTTCGCACGCGAGTGTTCGTTCACCTGGGCCACCTTGGTCTCGGCCACGTCCTTCGAGAACACCCCGCAGACTCCCATGCCCCGGGTGTGGACGTGCAACATGACCTGAGTAGCCTTTTCACGATTCATGCCAAAGAACTGCTCCAATACGTGAACGACGAACTCCATAGGAGTGTAGTCGTCGTTAAGGAGCAGCACTTTAAACAGTGGCGGTCGCTTCAGTTTCGGCCGCGATTGTTCGACCGCGAGATCACCGTCACTACCTTGGTGTTCGTTGTCTTTGCTCATAATCCGCCTAAGTCTAGTCCAATCGTTCAACTTTACATGCAGCTGATTCTACCAGTGTCGCACGCTCTTCCTATGGCGGATTAGGCGCTGAAAAGTAGCGATGGGACGCCGTTGAAAGTGCGGTTCGATCGATCATTTTTCAAGACTCGAAACAGCCCAATTTTTGTGCAAGTGCACATAAATTTATTGGGGAAAAGCACCGAAATAATGCATTTCTTGAACGCCGACTCATCACGCCGATGTCGAAGGTAGTTCGTGCATCTTCTTGTTTTATCAGTTATTTCAGTATTTGTTTATTACCTGTTTTTATGAAAAAGAATGAGGTTAGTTTGACCATTCTCATTGTGCAGATATACTCCAACATGGTGCACGAAATAAGAACCCGACCAGCGCCTAAGTTCTACTTATGACTGGGAAAAGAAGGGAGCACCATCGTTGTAGAGTTAGCTTTGGAGGAGTGCTTATGGCCACCGGTGTTGTGAAGTGGTTTAACAACGCAAAAGGTTACGGTTTCGTAACCCCGGATGACGGAGAACAAGACGTATTTGTGCATTTTTCGGCAATCGATATGGAAGGATATCGAACGCTCAAAGAAGGACAACGGGTAGAGTTCGAGGTTGAGCAAGGCCCGAAAGGTTTACATGCACAAAATCTACACGCCGCGTCAGCCGTGTAACGCATATAACCACTGATCCGGCGCATCGCGTCGACAAAAAATAAAAAGCCTGCCGAGCGGCAGGCTTTTTTTATTGTCTCACCGCTACGGCGAGCATCGATTACATATTGGCGATCATCGCGTCGCCGAACTCCGAGCAACTCAGCAGCTTGGCATCGTCCATCAGACGCTCGAAGTCGTAGGTCACGGTCTTCGCGCCGATGGTCGTTTCCATTGACGTAATGATCAGGTCGGCAGCCTCTACCCAACCCATGTGACGCAACATCATTTCGGCCGACAGGATCAGTGAACCCGGGTTTACCTTGTCCTGTCCGGCGTACTTCGGCGCGGTGCCATGCGTTGCCTCGAACATCGCGACGGAGTCGGAAAGGTTCGCACCCGGTGCGATACCAATACCACCGACCTGTGCAGCCAGGGCGTCGGAGACATAGTCACCATTGAGGTTCAAGGTGGCGATGACGTCGTACTCCTTCGGACGCAACAGAATCTGCTGCAGGAACGCATCGGCGATGACGTCCTTTACAACGATTTCTTTACCGGTTCTCGGGTTCTTGAAGGTGCACCACGGGCCACCGTCGAGTTCGGTTGCACCAAACTCTTCCTTGGCCAGTTCATAGCCCCATTCTTTGAAGGCACCTTCGGTGAACTTCATGATGTTGCCTTTGTGCACCAGCGTTACCGAGGCACGATCGTTGTCGATCGCATATTGGATTGCCTTGCGCACGAGACGTGTGGTGCCCTCGCTCGACACCGGCTTGACGCCGATACCGGAGGTTTCAGGGAAGCGGATCTTGGTCACGCCCATCTCGTTGATCAGGAAGTCGATGACCTTCTTGGCCTCGGCGGAACCCGACTGCCACTCGACGCCGGCATAGATATCTTCGGAGTTCTCGCGGAAGATCACCATGTCGGTGTATTCGGGATGCAGCAAGGGGCTGGGCGTACCGTTGAAGTAACGCACCGGGCGCAGGCAGACGTAGAGGTCAAGCTCTTGGCGCAGCGTCACGTTGAGCGAGCGGATACCGCCACCCACCGGCGTGGTCAGTGGGCCTTTGATCGAGACGACATAGTCCTTGACCGCCTCGAGACTTTCGTCCGGCAGCCACACGCCTTCGCCGTAGACGCGCGTCGACTTCTCGCCGGCGTAGATCTCCATCCAGGCGATCTTGCGGTCGCCGCCATAGGCCTTGGCCACCGCGGCATCGACAACCTTCATCATGACCGGGCTGATATCCACACCGATGCCGTCGCCCTCGATGTAAGGGATAATCGGGTTGGCCGGAACATTGAGAGAGTAATCGGCGTTGACGGTAATCTTGTCGCCGTCGCTCGGGATCTGAATCTTGTCGAATGCCATGGAGCTCCATCCGCTTGTGGGTCTTACGAAGAGCTGAATTCTAGCACCGAGTCGACGTAGGCTTCATTCCATGCCTCAATTGATACTGTTCAATAAACCCTACAACGTGCTCACCCAATTCACCGATCGTGAGGGTCGCGCGACGCTGGCCGACTTCATTTCCCTGCCAAACGTCTACCCGACCGGCCGCCTGGACCGCGACAGCGAGGGCCTGCTTATGCTGACCGACGACGGCGCCCTTGCCCACCAGCTGACCGAACCGCGCAAAAAGACCTGGAAGACCTACTGGGCACAGGTGGAACGCGTGCCGAGCGAAGCCGACCTCAAGCCCCTGCGCGACGGCGTGACGCTCAAAGATGGGCCGGCCAAACCGGCCAAGGTGCGCCTGATCGACGCGCCCGAGCTGTGGCCACGCGACCCGCCGGTGCGGTTTCGCGCCAACATCCCCACCCAGTGGCTTGAGATCCGGATTCACGAAGGGCGCAACCGCCAGGTGCGCCGCATGACCGCGGCGATCGGTTTTCCGACGCTGCGCCTGGTGCGCGTCGCGATCGGCGACTGGTCACTCGGCAATCTGCAACCCGGCGAATGGAAAGCACAGCAAGTAGAATCGCCTACCCGCGGCAACACCCGGCCACGCTCGCCGGCACGGCCAAAAGTGCGCAAGTCTCCGCGAGGCACGCGACGCTGAGGTGGTAGAATCGCCACCATGCGCTGGTCTCCCTCGGTTACGGTCGCGGCAGTTGTACGCCGCCAGGATGCTTTTCTCGTCGTCGAAGAACGCCCGCAAGGCGTGTCCGTCATCAACCAGCCCGCCGGCCATCTCGAGCAGGGCGAAACACTGATCGAGGCGGTGTGCCGCGAGGTGCTTGAAGAGACCGGGTGCCGCTTCACGCCGGCAGGACTGGTCGGCGTTTACCAATGGCAGGTACCCAGCACCGATCGCAGCTACCTGCGTTTCTGTTTTACCGGCGACGTCGGCGAACCGGTGCCGGGCCATTCGCTCGACCCGGACATCATCGCCACGCATTGGCTGTCACGCGCCCAGATCGCAGACGGTGCACTCCAACCACGTAGCCCGATGGTGTTGCAATGTATCGACGATGCCCTGCATCGCTCCCCCCTGCCGCTCGAGGTGCTGCATGCGTTTGTTTAGTACCTTGATTGTCACGCTCACCCTTGCCGGGTGCATGGTCGCTGAAGACAACGTCACACCCTATGCCGAGCTCTACCGTCTGTATGACTACCCGCAGACCTTGTCGCGCGAGCAGGTGCCGGTGTGCTTCCACCATGGCTGCGCGAGCGTCAAGCATGTCGAGATCGACGAACGCCACTGGCAGCAGGTCAGCCGGCACCTGCGCCAGCCTGCCGCAGATGCCGCGGCCGAACGCGAGCAGGTGCGCGCAGCGGTCGCCGAAATGGAGCACGTCACCGGCGAGCTGGCCGGCACATCGGGCGATATCGCGGGCGACCTCGGCAGTTTCGGCACGCTCGAACCGCAGATGGATTGCATCGACGAATCGGCCAACACCACCACCTACCTGACGTTGTTCGAACAGGCAGGCCTGTTGCGCTTTCACCGGGTCAGCAGTCGTGCCAACCGCGGCATGATCTTCTACGGCGGCATGCCGCACTATTCGGCCATGCTCACCGAGAACCAGACGGGCGAACAGTGGGTCATCGACTCGTGGTTTCGCGACAACGGTCAGCCGCCGGATGTGGTCGATCTGCAAACCTGGAGAGATGGCTGGAAGCCGGATGGCTTCACGTTCTGAATGGACGCCCTGCCCCGATACTGACCGTCAAATCTGAAGATGTCTTGTTCAATCGCAGCGTGTGCAACCCATGAAAGGTAAAGTCATTGTCGGCCTGTCCGGTGGCGTCGATTCGTCGGTCGCCGCCTTGCGCCTGCTCGACCAGGGCTGGCAGGTCGAAGGCCTGTTCATGAAGAACTGGGAAGAAGACGACGACGCCGACTACTGTGCTGCGGCCGAAGACCTTGCCGATGCACGTGCGGTCGCCGAGCAGTTATCGATCCCGCTGCATACGATCAACTTCGCCAGCGAGTATTGGGATCGCGTTTTTGCCTATTTTCTCGACGAATACCGCGCCGGTCGCACCCCCAACCCGGACGTGCTGTGCAACCGCGAGATCAAGTTCAAGGCATTCCTCGACTATGCGCTGCACCTGGGCGCCGACAAGATCGCAACCGGGCACTACGCGAGTGTCGCCTGCGACGAACAACAGTGCCACTTGTTGACTGCGCACGATGCCAACAAGGACCAGACCTATTTTCTGTACATGCTCGGACAACATGCTCTGCGCCATGCCCTGTTTCCACTGAACGACATCGACAAGCAGGACGTGCGTCGACTGGCCGAACAGGCCGGCTTTCCCAATCATAAGAAGAAAGACAGCACCGGCATCTGCTTCATCGGTGAGCGTCGATTTCGCGATTTCCTCGCGCAGTACCTGCCGGCCAATCCCGGCGAGATCCGTACCGCCGACGGCAAATGCATCGGCGAGCATCAAGGGCTGATGTACTACACGCTGGGGCAACGACAGGGGCTGGGTATCGGCGGCGTCGCCGATGCGCCCGACGAACCCTGGTACGTCGTTGCCAAGGATCTGGACAACAACCGCTTGGTGGTTGCCCAAGGTCACGACAACCCGCTGTTGTTCCGCGACCGGCTCACCGCAAGACAATTGCATTGGGTGGACGGCGCCGGCCCGACGCAGACGATACGCTGCATGGCGCGCTGTCGGCATCGTCAACCGTTGCAGGCATGTACGGCATCGGTAGAAGGCGATACGCTGTCCGTCATATTCGAGCAACCGCAACGTGCGGTGACCCCGGGACAGTCGGTCGTTTTGTACGACGGTGAATGCTGCCTCGGTGGCGGAATCATCGACTGATCGCAACATGGCCAGCTATTCGAACAACGATCGCATCATTGCCCTGTCCGGTGTTTTTCAGGCGGCCAAACTGGCGCGTGATATCGCGCGCACGGGCCAATGCGATGCCAATGCGTTTCGTGCGGCGCGCCAATCGCTGTTCGATTTCGAGCCCGAATCGGTGGCAGGCGTGTTCGGCGGCATCGGCGGTGTAACGATCGGGTTGCGCACGCTGACCTCGCAATTGGAGAAACCGCAGCGACCGGACATGGAAATCTCACGGTATGTCATCTCGGTCATCCACCTCGCCGATCGGCTGATGCGCAGCGACAACGGGATGCAGAACCTGCACACCGATCTGTCGGCCCTCGCCCGCCGCCTCAACCACTTCGATCTGAGCGAATCGGTGCAGAACGAGCAGCTTTCGCAGATCTATCAAGAGCAGATAAGCCCACTCGGCCCGCGCATCATGGTGCAAGGCGAGCCGCTGCATCTGCAGAACCCGGAAAACACGGCTCGCATTCGCGCCGTATTGCTTGCCGGCATCCGCGCGGCCGTTCTCTGGCGCCAGGCCGGCGGCAAGAAATGGCAGCTGCTATTCAAGCGCCGTGCCATTGCCGAGTCGGCGCGTGACATGGTCGACAGATTTGCCAACTGACTCACCTTGCGCGGCAACTTTTCCGGTGATTGACTGTTTCAGCTATAACAATCGCCGGAGAGCAGACACATGAAACTTTGGAAAATCACCCTTTTGTCGCTGCCGTTCGTGCTCGGCGCATGCAGCCAGGAAGAAAGCACCGATCAGGCAGCTACCGAGCAACCGAGCGAACTGCAGCAAAAGGTCGATACCGCGGTCAAAGAGACCAAAGAGGCCGGTAGCGCGATCGGCGAAGCTACCAAGCAGGCCGCCAGCGACACCGCCGAGGCCGGCAAGGGCTATTACGAAACGGCCAAAGAGAAAACCTCCGCAGCCTACGAGGCGACCAAGGAGAAATCAGGCGAGTTGTACGACTCGGCCAAGGAGTCGACGTCCGAAGCGTATGACGCCACCAAAGACAAGGCCTCGGAAGTCTACGATGCCGCCAAGGAGAAAACCTCGGCCGCCTACGATACCACCAAGCAGAAAGCCGGTGAGCTGTACGATTCGGCCAAGGAGAAGGGATCGGAGATCATCGACGAGGCCAAGCAGAATCAGCGCGAGGGCGACGGCTTCCCGCCGGCCACCGAGTAAGCTCCCGCTTACCGCCCGCTTTGAAATCGAAACCCGGCTTCGGCCGGGTTTTTGCTGCCGGTTTTTCTGGCTTTGCAGGCCACATGAGGCGTCTCACCCCGTATAATGCGCGGCTTGATTTTTGTCTCGGAGACCGCTTCCCATGGAGCTCGACAGCCTCACGGCGATATCGCCGATCGACGGCCGCTACGGCAGTAAAACCGCAGATCTGCGCCCCGTCTTCAGCGAGTACGGCCTGATCCGGCACCGGGTAATCGTGGAGGTACGCTGGCTGCAATCGTTGGCCGCGCACGCCGGGATCACCGAGGTCGCGGGTTTCAGCGATGCAACCGAGCAGCAACTGAACAAGATCGCCAACGACTTCTCGCTCGGCGATGCCCAGCGCGTCAAAGAGATCGAGCGCACCACCAACCACGACGTCAAGGCCGTCGAGTACCTGCTGAAGGAAAAGATCGCGGGCAATGCGGAGCTTGAAAAAGTCAGCGAGTTCATCCACTTCGCCTGCACCTCCGAAGACATCAATAACCTGTCGCACGCGCTAATGCTGAAACAGGGCCGCGACGAGGTACTTCTGCCGCAGGCCGACAAGGTGATCGACGCCATTCGCTCACTGGCACACCGCTACGCCGATCAGCCCATGCTGTCGCGCACGCACGGTCAGCCGGCATCGCCGACAACATTGGGCAAAGAGATGGCGAACGTGGTCGCCCGCCTCGAACGCCAACGCGCACAGATCGCCGCAATACCGCTGCTCGGCAAGATCAACGGCGCGGTCGGCAACTACAACGCTCACTTGTCGGCTTATCCGGACGTCGACTGGCAGGCCCATGCGCAGCAGTTCGTCGAATCGCTCGGCCTGAGCTGGAACCCGTACACGATCCAGATCGAGCCGCACGATTACATGGCGGAACTGTTCGACGCGGTCGCCCGCTTCAACACCATCGTGATCGACTTCTGCCGCGACGTGTGGAGCTACATCTCGATCGGCTACTTCAAACAGAAGACGGTCGCCGGTGAAGTAGGTTCCTCAACGATGCCGCACAAGGTCAACCCGATCGACTTCGAAAACGCCGAAGGCAACCTCGGTATCGCCAATGCCCTGCTCGATCACCTGGCGATGAAGCTGCCGGTTTCGCGCTGGCAGCGCGACCTGACCGATTCGACCGTGCTGCGCAATATGGGCGTCGGCTTCGCCTATTCGACCATCGCCTGGCAATCCGCGCTGCGCGGCATCGGCAAGCTGGAAGTCGACGCCAAGCGTCTCGATGCCGATCTCGATGCCAATTGGGAAGTACTCGCCGAACCGATCCAGACCGTTATGCGTCGCTACGGCATCGAGCAGCCGTACGAAAAGCTCAAGGCGCTGACGCGCGGCAACCGCGTCGATCAGCAAGGCATGCAGGCGTTCATCGACACGTTGGATCTGCCCGAACAGATCAAGACCGAGCTCAAGGCGATGACCCCCGCGAGCTATATCGGCAATGCAGCCGAACAGGCACGCAAGGTGTAGATAGCACTTAAGCGTAACGCGTGCCGCTGTTAACGGCAGCGGCGCAAACAAAAAAGCCGCACCCGAAGGTGCGGCTTTTTGTTGGACGCGATCTTGCGAATTACTTCGTCAGGATCTCAACGCGACGGTTCATCGCACGTCCTTCGCGGGTGCCGTTGTCGGCAACCGGCGAGCTCTCACCCATGCCCTTGACGGTCATGCTGTTCGGGCTGATGCCCTTGCCGGCGAGATAGTCAGCGGCGGCCTGAGCACGACGCTCCGACAGGCCCTGGTTGTAAGCCTCTGCACCGGTGCTGTCGGTGTGACCGACGATCTCGAGCGTCTCGTCACCCTTCGAGGCATTCACCTGGTTGGCGACGTTGTCGAGTTCGGCTTCCATCGCCGGCTTCAACGTGGCGCTGTCGAAATCGAAGTGATCGGTGGTGGTGTTGATCACAATGTCACCGGCGATCTGACAGCCGTTGGCATCGACCTTCGCACCTGCCGGGGTACCAGGGCACTTGTCTTTGTAGTCCGGTACGCCGTCGCCATCACTATCCAGCGGACAGCCATCGGCATCGACCGGCGCGCCAGCCGGGGTGCCGGGGCACTTGTCTTTGTCGTCCGGTACGCCGTCGCCGTCGGAATCGCCCGGCATCGCAGCCGCGGTACAACCGGTGGCCGAATCCGAGCCGCCGACACCCTGCCAGCACTCGCCGTAACCGGTCACGACGCCTTCGCCCTGCTTACTCGTAACGAAAGGGCCTTCGTCAGCTGCCTGAACGGCTCCGGCCGTCAGACCCAACACCAGACCTACAGGTGCCAGCAACGCAGCGATTTTATTCTTACCCGCACTTTCAAACATGGTTTTCCTCCCCAGCTTGTCGAGATTTTTTTGCGGAAATCATTGTTAATCGAGAATCAGCCAGCGCCTGTCAAACCAGTACGAGCTCCGTAGAACTGACCCTACAGGGGCGCATTAAACCAGCTATGGCGCGAACTGCAAGCCCCGGTCGGGAAATTCCGGCGGATTAGACGCCAACTGCCGGCAAATAGCCTTTTTTTAGACGCGAACTGGCCACGATTGCTAGACTGAAGCCCTATTCTCCGCCTGCGATGTACCTTGGTTGATAACCGCCTGATCAGCGGCGCGCTGTTGATTGTCGCCGCCGAACTGATGTTCGCGCTCATGGGAGCGAGCATCCGCATGGTATCCGTTGATCTGAACAACGGCATGGTGGTTTTCGCACGCAACGTCGTCGGGCTCGCGCTGCTCGCCAGCCTCGCCTCGCACCCCGATTACCGCGACATGCGCACCCGTGTTCCGCATCTTCACCTGTTGCGCGGCGCTGCCGGCCTGGGCGCGATGTATTGCTTCTATTACGCCATTGCCCATATGCCGTCGCTCGCCAATGCGATGCTGTTGAAACTCACGGCGCCCTTGTTCATACCGCTGGTTGCCTTGCTGTGGCTCGCCGAGCGTTTTACCTGGCACGTGCTGGCCGCGATCACCATCGGATTCGCCGGCGTCGCCGTCATTCTCACCCCGGACTTCAGCAGCATGGCACCGGTCGCACTGATCGCCTTGCTGGGCGGCATACTCGCTGCCGTAGCCAAGGTTGCCGTGCGCAAGCTGTCGGCTACCGAACCTGCGTCACGCACGGTGTTCTATTTCGCACTGATCGGCACCGTCGTTTCGGCGATACCTTTAATTTGGCTGTGGCGCACACCGACTTCATCGCAGCTCCTGTGGCTGCTGATGGTCGGCGGACTGGCGACTGCCGGCCAGTTGCTGCTGACACGCGGCATGGCCTGCGCACCGGCAGCACGACTCGGTCCCTTCACGTTCTTTTCGGTCGTGTTCGGCGCCGCGCTCGGTTGGTTCTTTTGGCAGCAGACATTGGGTTGGTCAACCATTGCCGGCACGCTGCTGGTGCTGTTATCGGCCGTCCTGGTGGGGCGCGGCATGCCCCACAGCACGCCGTTGCCGGCCAAGGCCGGTTAAATTATGTATGGGTTCGAATGTGATAAGCGCCTCAACATGCAGACAGTGATAATCCTAGGCTGCGACGTGATCCCAAGGGTGTCGTCGACGGTAGCCAACCGCCGAAGCCACGGCACCCGGGCTCGTAACTCCCTACGGACCGCCCTCGTATCTGAGGCCGGTCCGTTTTTTTGTGCCAACGTCGCAATCCGATGACCCAGCAACGCACAACGATCCGGTTGCCCGACGGCGTCGACCGCGAAACCTTTCTGCGCGACTACTGGCAGAAGAAGCCGCTATTGATGCGCGCTGCAATCTCGCCACAGCACTTTCAGCTGATGCCCGACGAATTGGCCGGGCTGGCCTGCGAAAGCGAGTTCGAATCGCGCTTGATCATCGAGCAGAGTGAAACCGCATGGACGGTGCAGCACGGCCCGTTCGACGAACAGGACTTTGCATCGCTGCCCGAATCGCATTGGACGCTGCTGGTGCAGGATGTCGACAAGTTCGTACCGGACGTCGCCGCTTTGATCGACCTGTTCGATTTCGTGCCGGGCTGGCGCATCGACGACATCATGATCAGTTACGCCACTGATCAAGGCGGCGTCGGCCCGCACACCGATGCCTACGATGTGTTCCTGATGCAGGCGCAGGGCAGACGCCGCTGGCGCATCAGCGATCGCCGCTACACCGACGACGACCTGATTCCCGGCCTCGAGCAACGCATCCTCTCGCATTTCACCACCAGCGACGATTGGCTGCTGGAGCCCGGCGATATCCTGTATCTGCCGCCGGGTGTCGCCCATTGGGGTACCGCAGAGGGCGATTGCATGACATATTCGCTGGGCTTTCGCTCGCCCAATCAGCAAGAGCTGGCAGCCGATTGGTTTCAGTACCTGGTCGATCACTGCGCCGAGCAACGCCTGCAGGACCCCGACGATATCGACACCGACCACCTGGGACAGATCACACCTGGCGCGATCGACAATGCCGCGCGCCTGTTCGCCGGCCTGCCGACGCTCGACAGCGCGGCGTTCGCCCTGTGGCTTGGCGATCACCTGACCGAAGCCAAGACGCAGTTTCAGATCGAACCACCGGAATCGCCGTGGAGCGACGCCGATCTGACGGCGTGGCTGCGCGACGGCCACGCGCTCGTGCGCCATCCGTTCGCCCGCTTGGCCTGGCAGGTATTGCCCGACGGTCCGCCTGCGTTGTTCTATCAGGGCGAGCACCGCATCTACCCTGCCGCGGCAACGGCCACGGTGAATACGCTGTGCACGCATCGCCGACTCGATGCACCGACGGTCTCGGCGCTGCTGGCCGACAATGCAGACAGCCGCGCGGTCGTGCTCGACCTGCTCAACGAGGGCGTGCTCGAAGCGGAGGACGCCGATGAGTGACTACCAGATCGTCGAGGCCGATTGGAGCTCGCAACAGGACGCATTGCTGGGTATTCGCTTCACGGTGTTCGTCGACGAGCAGTCCGTGCCACCCGAGCTGGAACGCGATCACTACGACCGCGAGGCGCTACATCTTTTGGCATTGAACGGCGATGGCAAACCCATTGCGACCGCACGCATGCTCACCGATGGGCACATCGGGCGCATGGCGGTGCTTAAGGAATGGCGCGGGCGCGGCATCGGCTCGGCCTTGATGAACAGGCTGATCGACATCGCCCGTCAGCGTGGCTATGCGGAGGTGTTTCTGCACGCCCAGTGCACTGCCGAGCCGTTCTATCGACGCCTTGGCTTTGTCGCCGAGGGGGAGGTGTTTGTCGATGCCGGTATCGATCATCGCGCGATGCGCATGTCACTCGACGCCGAGAACGCCTAAACTCTTATTGATTGGGTTATCGTCGGGGCGCGCCATGCGATGTAATCGTCTGATTCCACTTCTACTGCTGTTCGTGAGCTCAATGGCTGCTCACGGCGAGTCGGCGGTCATCCAGATCCGCAGCCAACCGGCCGCCGCGTTGGTCGATACCATCCGTCCCTTGGTCGGCCCGAACGGCAGCGTCTCGGCCTATCACGACAAGCTGGTCGTCAGCGGCACACCGCAACAGATCGCCACGGTGCGCGCCACGCTGCAACAACTCGACCGGCCGCCGCGCCGCCTGATCATCGAGGTGCGCCAGTCCGGCAGCCTCAGCAGTTCGCGTCGCGATATCGGTTACGGCGTAAACACCGACAATGTGCGGCTAGGCCGCGTCCCACCGGGCAGCAAGGCACAGATCACCTACCAGGAGGCACAGACCCGCGGGCAGGACGACAGCCTGCAACGTGTCCAGGCGCTCGACGGACGCCCCGCACTGATTCGCGCCGGCCAATCGGTGCCGGTCTACTCGGCACACCAGCAGGTGATAGGCAACAGCGTGGTTCAGGGCTTCAATATGCAATACCGCGACACCGGCAGCGGTTTCTACGCCGTTCCGCGAGTGCATGGCGACCACGTCACCGTCGAAATCTTCCAGCAACACAGTCGCGCAGCATCCGGTGGACGGTTCATCAACCAGGAAGCATCGACAGTACTGCAGGGCGCGATCGGACAATGGTTGATGCTCGGCGCAATCGGCGGCGACGACTCGAACAACCGCAACGAGTTCGGACGCCACGTACAGACACATCGCTCACAGGATCGCAGCCTCGAACTACGTGTGATCCCGGTCGACTGATCCCATTTCGCCGCCCTGCGCTCCCCTGCGCCTGAGCCCGTGGGCGACCGCCGACTTTCGCCCGTTGCCACTGCGCTCGCCGAGCCATCTGGGACGGCGAAAAAATAGTCGTTGCAACTGCTTTTTTCGGCGATCCAGCGCGCTAGAATCTATCGAGTTGTACCACTACCCCTGCACCCTTGTGTTCGGAGACCCTATGTCCGCAGACGACCTTTCCACCGCCCTCGACGACCCGCGCAGCCGCCTCGAGGTGCGCAACGCCAAGCTGACAGATATCCCAGCGATTGCCGCGTTGAGTGCCAAGGTCTATGCCGGCACCGGAATGTACGGTTACACCGAAGGGCCGTTGACCGGACAGATCAACAACTTTCCCGAAGGCCAGTTCGTGGCCGTCATCGGCGACAAGGTCGTCGGCTATTGCGCCACGTTCCGCGTCGCGGAGAGTGAAGGCCTGGGCAAACACAACTGGACCGAGATCACCGGCAACGGCTATGCGTCGCGCCATGACCCGCAGGGTGACTGGCTGTACGGCATGGAGGTGTGCGTCGATCCGGATCTGCGTGGCTATCGCATCGGTCAGCGCCTGTACAACGAACGCAAGAAGCTGTGCCAATCACTCGGCCTGAAAGGCATCGTATTTGCCGGCCGTCTGCCGACGCTGGCACGACGCATCAAGAAATTCGGCAGCGCCGAGGCCTATGTCGAGCAGGTAGTGCAGAAGAAGCAACGCGATCCGGTGCTGTCATTTCAGTTGCGCAACGGTTTCGAGGTGATCGGGGTGATCCCACACTACCTCGATGCCGATCAGCAATCGATGGGCTACGGCGTTCACCTCACCTGGAACAATCCGAAGGTCGACCAGGAACAGCTCGAAGGCCGTCAAAAGCGCTACGGCGGTCGGCTGCCGGACACGATCCGCGTCGGTACCGTTCAATACATGCAGCGACGGGTGAAATCGTTCGACGAGTTCCTGTCGTTCATCGAATACTTCGTCGAGGTGGTTTCCGACTACAAGGGCGACTTCGTCGTGTTCCCCGAGATGTTCGCCCTGCAGTTGCTGTCGATCGAAAACCAGGAACTCAATCCCGCCGAGTCGATCGAGGCCTTGAGCAGGCATACGCCACGCTTCAAAGAGGCGCTGCGTGACATGGCGATCCGCTACAACATCAATATCATCGGCGGTTCGCATCCAACGCTGATGCCGAACGGACGCGTCGAAAATATCGCCTACGTGTTTTTGCGCAACGGCGCGATCTTCGAACAACCCAAGATCCACCCGACGCCCAACGAGGTGTACTGGTGGAACATCGAAGGTGGCAGCGTACTGAACGCCATCGATACCGACTGCGGCCCGATCGGCGTGTTGATCTGCTACGACTCGGAGTTTCCCGAACTCGCGCGGCATTTGGCCGACCAGGGTGCGCAGATCCTGTTCGTACCCTTCTGCACCGACGAGCGGCAGTCGTATCTGCGTGTGCGTTATTGCTGTCAGGCACGCGCCGTGGAGAACCAGTTCTACGTCGTGATGTCGGGCAACGTCGGCAACCTGCCGGGCGTGGCCAACATGGATATCCAGTACGGCCAGAGCTGTATCCTCACACCTTGCGATTTTCCGTTCGCACGTGATGGCGTCGCCGCCGACACCACACCTAACGTAGAGATGGTCGCCTTTGCCGACCTGCGCCCCGACACGCTGAAGATGGCGCGCAACTCGGGCACGGTGCAAAACCTGCGCGATCGTCGCCACGATCTGTACAGCGTGCAATGGCGCGGTAAGTAAGCCGAGCCGCTCCCAACACAATGCAGCGGTCACTGCCGGGTTGAACACCCCGGTGGTGATCGCTAACTGCATCATTCGCTGCATATCAACCGATCGGCTTGGCCGGGCTGAACGCTCGGTGCATTTACGCATGCCGAGGCCGATTTCCACTCGTTTGACTCAAGCCATTGTCGGCCGACAATCTCCTGGCAACGCAGGTAGTCGCAGAAACAGCTGTAGAAATATCCACTTAGCGCAACACTGCGCAAGTTTGCAGATATTGGCACCTCACTTGCTCCCTGGTAAGCACACCGTTACCGACCGATGCGTTGTGTAACGAAGGTTTGAACAACGAGAGTTACGAGGAGATATCCATGAGCAAGCATGTTCATACGAAACGATTCCCGCGCGTTGCAGCGATGGTTGCTGCACTCAGCTTGGTCGCCCTGCCGGCCACCGCGGCTTTCGCAGGCGACACGAGCGATACCGGCATTTACAGCAAAGACAGCGTAGAGGCCGGTGATTCACCGTCGGCCGAAACCGGCATCACCGGTGAAGACAGCCGCAAACATGGTGGCCCGGATTACAGTGGTATCCGTCCGGAAAGCAGCGGCGACATGGCAGAACAACCCAGCGGTCCTGCTGCGCAACCGAATGCCGAAACCGGCATCTACGGTTCGGACAGCAAGGAGCACGGTGGTTCGGATTACAGCAGTCTGCGCCCAGAGGATGACGAGTTCGCCAAGTATGACGAAGACGGCGACGGCAAACTGAGCCGCACCGAAGGCGCCAAGAGCGAACAGTTGAGCCAGTCATGGCCGGACATGGATACCAACAACGACATGGAAATCGACCGTGCTGAGTTCAGCGCCTTTGAACTGAAGCCCGATCAGCAGTAATCGGGTAAGCGTTAGCCGGCAGCATCGCTGCCGGCACCAAGACAGGCGAATGCTGGGCACTGAATCCACTCGCCGAGGTCGCCCGACACTGCCGAACCGGCCCGACGATCAGGCGAGAAACCTTTGTCGGCCTGCACAACGACAAATCTATTCGCGCAGGGTCCGGACATCCACTACGTAGCAGTCGAACGCAGATATAAAGGGATCAGCGATACCTATCACATATTGATACCCGAGTTAATAAAGCGGATTGCCGCAAATCGTTAGATTCCCAGGCGTGCAAAATGCCTATTTTCAACGCTTTTTCAATGGCTTAACTTACGCAATATTTTTCCGCACCGCACAAATTCGCCCAAATCCAACGATGTGCCGGGAAACGGATTTAGATTGAGTACAGTCCGGCATTTAGTTGTAAACGACAAAATATAAACGCATGCCTGTTGGGGTTATTACTAATTTACCTTGTTGCGATAGGCACCGCATGCTGTCTCGCACTCAACAACGCAGAAACGCGACGGGGAGACGGACATGCGAGGAACCCAGGAAACCCGCAGTATCGGTGAGCACGCCCTACGAGCGGAACGCTGTGATTTCGATTTCGCCTGCCTTGAAGACACCAGCTTCTGTGCCTGCATGAAGTACACGAACAGGGATGTCGATGTTCTGAAGTGTCTGGAGACATGCCCCTGCGGCCACCGCAAGAGCTGTGACGGCCTGCAGATCTGCACCTGCTCGGTGAAGCTGCAGCAATACGAGCTTTCTTAAGCCCGCACTATCTGACGAGAGCGGCCTCGTGCCGCTCCCCACCCACCCGGTTACGCCACTAAACCGCCATCGCGTGCCCGGACTGCCGTCGGCGCGTTTTCTGTTGCTGTCGGCAACATCCAAGTACTGAAGTACGCACCTCAGCCAGCGCTTGGCGAACGACCGCTTCCTGAATTGTCGATCGCACGCTTATCGGTCTCTATCGCTTACGATTGGGTAGGCACACCCGAGCCTTTGATGGTCACCATCCCACGGCTCCGCTTAAAGCCCTCTACCCAGCCAAACCAGAAAACCAGGCGGCAAAGGCAACTTCCGCAGCAGTCCGGCGTGTCCCAACACAAGATGGCAGCATGCCCTTGTTGATACGCAATGGTCTCCACCGAACTATCCCGTTCCTTCGATGGCCGCTCGCGTTCATAGATCTCGATAGGCGCCAGCGGTTCTACTCGTGAACTGTCAGGCGTCGCCGTAGCAGAGCAATTCTGGGCCATTACGTGATGGCGTTTCCTCCCTGGCCACCCGCCAGCTTTACCACCCGCCTCCGGCCAGTGTCGTGTGAGCAGCCGTCAATGGGACAAGCAATGGCCTTTCTGCATTTCACCGTCTGGGTCTTAACCCGGCGTCGATCATGCGCGACGCCATGCCATTGGAACACCATGGCCATGTGCCGCAATTCGCGGTGCTGACCGATCAGGTTCTCCGATTCCATATCGGAACAGTTCATTAGCCATGCAGTGACCGCCGGTCATGGTGTACCCACGCGGTGAGTTGCGCAGGCACCTGACTAGCGAAGGACGGGTGGTACCGCTCGGTCGCAGTGACACAACCAGCGCATGATGATTTCTCGCGACTGGCTGATCCACTCAAAGCAATCCGTATGGCGGCAGTGCGCCTTCATGCTGCGCATGAAGCATTCCACCAGGCCGTTCTCTGATCAGAGGATCGCAGGGCGAGAAGATTGCCTGCTTCAGGCGGCCATGAGCACAAACCGTGGAGTCAGCACGGTATGCGCCCCAATACGGCCGGCCCCTTATAGTTAGCTTTCAAGTGAAAAACTGTGACTCAGTTATACAAACTGATAACTATAGAAGTGCGCATTTCACCCTTTCGCAAAGCGCATAACCGACTGGTGATCCGTGTTTTGATCACCACTTTGATGCATCGCAGCAATCACTGCACTAAGAACGACCGGCCAAGCAAATCTCGAAACTTCTAACTATTTGTTTTTGCTGCATTTAGTCATATGGCATGCGGCTTGCTTTGGTAAACGAAGTAGAATCTTGGGGCGAAACGCATGACTTTGAAAGCACGTTGGACGTCTGATTTTCGAGTTTTTATTGAGCGTGCATTCTCGCCATTTGAACAGTAGATCGTTTACCAACTCTGTTCACATTGCTTAACCAACAATGGTCACAGTTTCGTTACGTTAAAAAAGTAAACTAAAAACTGCCGAGCGACGTAGTCCGCCGAAAAAGGCACAGCCTCAATCCGATGCTGGAAAGCCTGTAGGACTGATTAGAATTTCGCCTGCATTAGGAGTAGTAGTTGTGCACGGACAAGGTTTACTTCGGCAGCACCAGTCAAAGCTGGATGCTATCTATCGGATATCCGATACATTATTGATCTGCGGCACATTGCTCATTTCGACAATGCTCGCAGGCGCGGAGTTTGCGACTCCTTATTGGGTTGCCATGCTGCTGGCGACGACTGTGTTTGCAATCACCGGCGAAGCGCACTCGGTGTATCGTTCTTATCGCGGCGCCAGCGTCACGCAGCAAGCGATACCGATTCTGGTTGCATGGGGACTCACCGTCTTCTTTCTCCTTGTGCTTGGGGTTTTCCTCGGGGCCGCAGGCAGTTTCTCACGCCCCGTCATCATCACATGGATGTTGGCTACGCCAATAGCCGTGATCGCTTGGCGAATTGCAATTAAATATGTTCTCTCGATGTTGAGGACCGCCGGCTACAACAGCCGTCGTGTCGCCATTATCGGTGCCGAGAAAAACGGTGCAGAGCTGGGCAGCATCCTGGAAAACTCACCGGCCTACGGGCTCAAACTCGTAGGTTTCTTCGACGACAGGCACAATAACCCCGACCGTGTCTCCGCTTCCATTCCCAGCGAGCAACTGCGGGGTTCGATCAATGACGCCATCGTTTTGGCCCGAAACGGCGACGTCGACCTGATCTATATCGCCCTGTCGTCGACCGGCCGCGATCGCGCCTTGCGGATCATCAACGAGCTCGCCGACTCCGCCGTCGCCGTGCACGTTGTGCCGGACCTGTTCGTCTTCGACCTGCTGCATTCGCAACTTATCAATATCGGTCGAATTCCAACGCTGAGCGTTTACGAGTCTCCTTATTTCGGTACCAGCGGATGGTTGAAGCGCAGCGAAGACATCGTGCTTTCGCTGATCATTCTTTCTATCTGTGCTATTCCGATGTTGGCCATCGCAATCGGGGTCAAGCTCAGCTCGCCCGGACCGGTCATTTTCAAGCAGCGACGCTATGGCGTGGACGGGAAAGAAATTCGGGTATGGAAGTTTCGGAGTATGACGACTTGTGACGACGGCGATAAGGTCGTTCAGGCAACAAAGGGCGACGCGCGAGTCACGCCGCTCGGCGCCTTCCTGCGCAAGACCTCACTCGATGAGTTGCCACAGTTCATCAACGTCTTGAAAGGCGATATGTCTGTCGTCGGCCCGCGGCCACATGCCGTCGCTCACAACGAACACTATCGTCGGATCATTTCAGGTTACATGTTGCGGCATAAAGTCAAACCGGGTATCACCGGATGGGCGCAGGTCAACGGTTGGCGCGGCGAAACGGATTCACCCGATAAAATGTCGCGCCGCGTGGAACATGATATTGACTACATCCGTAGCTGGAGCCTTTGGCTGGATCTGAAGATAGTCGTGCGCACGATGCTGGTCGGTTTCAATGATAAATCGGCGTACTGATTCATCATTCGACTAAACAATAAAGCCCGATTTCGATAGGTGAAACGGGCTCGCTAGCGGCCGGAACGTTGTGGTTCACCGCAAAATAAATGTGAACCACATCACTTTAGTATTCCGGCCACACCGGGTGGACGAAAGACCGGTACACAGAACTTGCGGCGAAAATAGAGCAGACTCTTGATATGCATCTTGCCCGCCCAGCTGAAAGGTTGGGCGGCGCTGCTACGCTGATGGTCATGTACCAAACGCGCTTGCGGCAGGCAGACCACGGAAAAGCCGGCCCGCCAGACCCGTGCACACAGGTCGACGTCCTCCATATAGAGGAAATACGCCTCGTCCATGCCCTCGATCTGCTGAAAAAGCTCTCGACGCACCACAAATCCGGTGCCCATCACCCACTCAGCCTCGAATGCGTCTCCGCTGTGCCACGCTTTCACCATCAGATGCCTGTCGACCAAGCGCTTGAATGGCCACCAGTTGCCAATGGGTAATCGCCTGGCCGCCACATCGACGAGACTGTAGAAGCGACGCGCCGAGAACTGCCGCTCGCCGCCCGGATAAACCAGGTTGAGACCGAGCAGGCCGGTTTCCGGATGCTGCTCGAAATACTCGATAGCTCTGGAAAACGACCCGTCCTCGAAATAGGTATCGGGATTGAGTACCACAACGTAGGGCTTGTCGGCGTGCGAAACACCGATATTGACGCCCGCGCCGAAACCGTCATTTTTCTGCGACGCGAGCAACTGCACCTTCAGCGCCTTGAGTGGCTCGGTGAGTTTTTCCAGTGAATCGTCGGGAGAAGCGTTTTCGACAACAATGATGTCGCCCGCGGCGGCTACGCCGTGCTCGATGATCGAATGCACACACTTCAGAACCAGGTCCGGTGTTCGATAGTTCACGATCACCGCGTTGACACGACCCGCTGTACTCATTGCATGGCACTCCCGTACGCCGGCGTTTTGCCCTTGGCCGCCCTTTCCACCACATCCCACAGCTGGTCCGCCGAACGTCTCCAATCGAACGCACGTGCCCTCGCCATACCCCTGGCCACCAGATCGTCCCGCAGCGAAGCCTCTTCCGCCAACCGGTCCAACCCTTTGGTGATCGCAGAAACATCGTAGGGGTCGACAATGACCGCCGCATCCTGCGCCACCTCCGGCATCGCCGACACGTTCGACGTCAGCACCGGCACCCTGGAGGCCATCGCCTCGATGATGGGAAGACCGAACCCCTCATAAAGAGAAACGAACGCCACTGCCAATGCGCCGCGATACAGCGCCGGCAGTTCCTCGTCTTCCACCCATCCGAAGAAATGCAGCAGGTCCTGGATGCCCAGACGGCCGGCCAAATCGGTCAATGCACTATCCGGATGACCGGTCAGCCCGAGGCGTATGCCCTTCTTCGGCAACCGGCTGGCCGCATAGGCCTTTATCAGTCGGTCCAGATTCTTATACGCACGTCGATTTCCCGGATACAACACATAGGGGAATTCACAGGGATACGTTGCTTCATTGGCGTAGAACTCAGGCGTGACGCCGTTGTACACGGTCGATACCCGGTCGGGCGAGATACCGGACCACTCCAAAAACTCGCGCCGGGTGTAGTCCGACACACACACAATCTGCGTGCACCGCCGGTACAACGGCTTGTAGACCCAGTTGTAGTAGAGGGCGTGCTTGCGGCTGTAAAAATGCAGATGCGTCAGATCATGGACCGTCACCACCGACGGGAATCGGCCCGGAAGCGGAGGAACGAAGCCCGCGGACCAGAACACGCTGTCTTGTGCGTCGTACGTGTTCAGCGCGCGACTGATGGCCAACGGCGACATCGGACTGCCGACGCTGCCCGGAATTTCCAGATCCACGACCGACAGATCGTTCGGCACATACATCTTCATCGCCGCCAACACGTTGCCGATGCCGGTCTTCTCAGGCCATCGCGAATCGGAAAATACCGTTAGCACCTGTTACCTCGCTGCTCAGGCCAATCCACGCCCATCGCGCCATCCCATGAAGCGTTGCGATGCGGCGATCCAGTAGTAGCGTGCGCGCCCGAAATCGAACTTCAGTGCGGACGCGGCGCATCCCGCGATAGATCGCGCGATGAGATACATTACGAAATATGACGGGTAGTTGTTCGTTCCCAGAACCCTGCCAAACCCTCGGTTGTAGAGTCGCGCCCGGCTGAACGCCTTCTCGTTCATCTCCAACAAGGGCTCCGGATGGAATATGCAGAGTTCGGGATCGTATGCCACGTGTTCACCCGAATCGATGACACCGAGCAGGTAATTCACCTCTTCGCCGGCGCCCCACTTGGTACCCGATCCGACGCCCAGCGCCTCATCGAAGCCATTCAATCGTTGCACTGCTTCGGCCCTGAGAAAGATCGTATACGAGGTCGCACAGGTCCAGACGTTGAACCGCGTAACGTCCAGGGGCTGTTCTGCCCAGCGGCCTTGCGACCGATTACCGTGGCCGTCTTCACTGCAGCCGGTCAGGCCGGCCAAGTCCGGCCGGTCTTCAAAACGCTGCGCCACATAGCCCAGAATATGCGGCGCATACCAGCAGTCGTCATCCGGGAAGGCGACGAGCTGACCGCTCACATGCTTCAAACCCACGTTGCGCGCCCGGGAAAGTCCCTTTTCGGACCGCAGATACTTGATATCGATCCGATCGCTGTACCGGTCAACGATTTTCGATACCCGGTCATCGTCATTCTGATCGATGACGATCACCTCGAAATTCTGATACGACTGTGCAACAAACGAGTCGAACAGCCGCACGATTTCGTCCGAACGCCCGAGCGTCGCCATGATGAGAGAGAACTTGAGGCTCAAGAGCGACATCCTGCAGCTGTGGCTGCGTCATGTGAATCTGTTTGCACGCCGACCGGCGTCGTTGCCGTGACCGTTGCTTCAGCCTGCTGAAGTCTTGCCCACGCGACCAGGTAGCCGAGCATCAGGTATACGATTTCGGACTGATGCATAGGGTTGATCAGCGACCAAGATGCTACCGGCGCAAGGATCAATACCGCACGCCAGCCCAAGCCGACCCCCGCGAAGAACACCAACCAGAACAATACGCCGAACGGACCTGCGATCAGCAGGAAGTCAATCGGTGCGGAAAACACCGAGGCCACCCCGTAGCCAAGGCCCTGTACCGAGATCCACCATCCACCGAAATGTGCTTCGACAAAACCGAATCCGTAACCCAGCCAGTCGCGCTGGATGAGATCCCAGGACAATACGGCCGCCAGCCCGCGCTCATCTTCAAGCCGTACCCGCAACAGATCTCCGCTTAATTGCCACGCAAACAATTCGATGAATATCGCCCCGCCCACGATCACGCCCAGCACTTTGAGCGTGAGATGGCCGCGAAACGCGAACAGCAACGCGATACCGCCTGCCACCAGCACAGACTTGGAGCCACTCAGCAATGTCACAAGCACGCAGATGGCGAGAAACTCAATCGCAGAAAGCATGCGCGAAGGCGTCTTCAACATAACGATGTACGCCATGAAAAAAAGCATGACCGCAAACCAGTTGCGCTCCCGGAATGTGCCGTGGAGAGAACCTTCCTGAAACTGCAGCGGTTGATGGATCACCGGCAGCTGAAAATGCTGTATCAACCATTGAACAACGACGAACCCCGCGATGAACCAGACGCCCAAAGGCAAGCGACGCTTGAAGTAGTACTGACCATAAAAACGTCCGACGATGAAAAACGCCGGATAAACCACCGCGAATTTCAGAATCTGGAACTCGTCCTTGATTCGATGAACATCGACCATCACCGTATTGATCAGCGCCACGGTAAAGAAGGCAAGAAAGATACCCAGTTCGATCGGCGTGGCGGTTACGCGTCGCTGCAGGATCAGGTATGCCAGCATGGCGCTGGCCCAGAGGTGGCCGGTTTGTGCCGGACCGGCCGACACAACCTGCAGGGACAACAACATCAAACCCGCGAGAAAACTCCAGTCGAGCATTGCGAAACGTTCCGTTTTCGCGCTCGTGGCAATCGTATTGACTGAAGCAGTATCGAGCATAGCGGCAACGAGCGACTCAACGTCCGACCATGGTCTCCTTGATCTGCTTGGCCCGTTTGATCATGCGCAACGCTTTGGTGCCGACGCGTCCGATGTCTCCATTGTGTCGCAGTGCCTCGAAACTGGCTGGCGGCAGACACGCATCAGCCGCCACCGTCATCTCCAATTGGGTAAACAACCGATGCAGGAAACTTCCTTCCGGTGGCAGCATGTTTTTAGGAATCTCCCAGCGCCGCAAGAACTCATTCCAGAGGTGCACACACACAGAACTCTGCACCCGCCGCTGACATTCGTCTGCGTCCTCCTGGCGTAGCAGCATCGCCGTCTCAAGGTAATGCACAGGATAAAAAGCCGATGGCGGCGCAACCTTTACGCGCTCAGGCCGATCCGCAAGATACTGAGTGATCAGTTGCGGCCCAATGTCGCCCCACTCAAACACAAAGCCCTTGGCATTCGCCAATCGCTCCAGTTCCGCGGCGGCTGCGGTATCGCCGACATACAGTACGGCGCCGTTGAGCTTTCCCTGACCCTCTTCCCCAACCAGAATGCCACTGACGCCCGCTTGCAGCTTTTCCAACTCCGCCCCGTCTTTCAGACACACGACATCGGTATCGAACCACCAGCCGGGCTGTTTCTGTAACACGCGGTAACGGAAGATATCGGTGAAAGCAGCGATCGAACCGGCATGTCCGCCCTGGGTATAGGCAAGCACCTCGGATTCATCGGCCAGCAGCCGCGCATCGACAATCTTTACCCCTTCGGGCGCCCGCAGATGTTCGTTGAACGTGTGCAGTCGCACCTCGATGCCCTGCCGCACGAACGACTTGAGGCATGCGGATTCATAGAGACTCAGGGACGGTCCATGCCAAAAGAAATTTGCGTTGATCACTGATGCGTTCCTTCTACACTTTCGCGCGGATCTGCGCCGCCAATAACGTCGGCGAACCGCGCCGCCACGATGCGCCAATCAAGTTCGTTCTCCACTTTCTGCCGCGCAGCTTTGGCCTGCGCCGCGAGTGCCGCCGGATTCGATTGGCACCATGCCAGCTGTTCCACCGCACCCTCCATCCAATCGCCCTTGATATACTGGGCCGTGTCGTCCGAGAGATAGTCCGCAATGCCGCCGACACCGTTGGTCAGTATCGGCAGGCCACACGCCATCGCCTCGAGAATCGCGTTGTTTGCAGTCGCATCGAGCAGCGGCAGGTAGAGAACCTGACATTTGATGTACAGGTCGCGAAGATCCTCATCGCTCACGCCCGAGTACCACTGCACGTTGTCGAAACGGGCCAACCGGAAGTGTTGCTCAATATTGCGCGCGCCTGCCGGCACGACCAGGTGGAATACCCAGTCGGGATGTGTCGACAAGGCTTTGCTCACCGTTCGCTCCAGGGCTTCAAAATCCCGCAGCCATTTCCCGCAGAACAGCACATTGAACCCCGGTAGCGGAGGTACCGTTGCGCTGTCGCAAAAGAACTCGCTATCCACACCATGCGGCAGACGGTGAACGTTGGGGTGACCGACAGCATCTGTCAGATAAGTCTGCGCATGCCGGGAGAGGCAGACCACCTCATCGAAGGCGTCGAGCCGCCCTTGCGAGTCAGGCGCAAACAGTCGCCACCAGCCCGGCGGCTGATGCGATATTCCGATCACGCGCAGGCCGGGAAACCTTTCTCTGACGGCCGCAAACTGTTCGAAGTAGTCCTCGATGGATTCGAACACCACGGCGTCGAACTGTTCGCTCTTGAGCTTGCGGATGGCGCAGGTCTCCACCGTCCATTTCTGCAGATCGTAAAAAGGACTCCAGGACAACTTCCGCGACTTGCCCGTCACCTTGTCGCGCAGTTTCTGTAGGGCTCGCCGCAGCAGTACCGTCAGCTTGTCCAAACGGCTCGGCGCGGTACGCACGAGATCAAAGCGTGCCGACAAAGCAGCGACCAACGGCGTCATTCCGCTCCTTTGTCCCATGTGATGCCACGGAGCGCCCACCATCAGCACGCGGCGGATCGGGGTCACGCGTCTCTCCGGCGAGCTATCCGTAGTGCTGTAGCTTTTTGGTGGTCGATACTCACCCGCGTCTCCCTGCTTTTCATACCGACCTGCCAGCGGGTTCATCCAATATCACCTGTGAATAACGCTTCGTGTTTCATACACGCCTGAAATGGAATCGCCAGTCCTCTTTGTACGGCAGTCAGCGCACAGCCGTGTTCGAGCATTGCTGGAGCATCGATGGGCAAACCGGGTTTACGTGTTGGAGGGCGGTACCGACCCGCGGTGGCCGTTTCGCTCAGTACGGCTGACATGCGCTGTCGCAGAACGGCACCGGCGTTTGTCTGACCACGCATCAATGAGTCGGTGTCGTATGAATCGGGGAACGCCCCGCTTGCCGCGTCAATCACGCGGGCGGTCGCTATGCGATATTGGTCAATGAACATCCGCACCACTGCCGATGAGCAAACGCATTTCCGAACCGGGCCAGCCAGGGCCAAGCTGAGCTTCACTGCTGTCACAAGCCGCATCAAACAATGTGAAACCCGCTGTATATCCGGACTTCGTGACAAACGTGTGTTTCGCCATCCGCCAAGAGATCAAAACGTACCTATGCCAACACAACACTAACGGGGCGTGCAGATGACAAACCCGACCCCAAAAACCCAACGACGTCATGCCTCACCGACATCCGGCAGCCCACACGCGCAATAGGCAAACCTTAGCGTGAATTCACACCAGGGTTCTTTGGTGCGGTCGACAAAACGCGTGCCAAACTGTGAGCACTCATCGACTGAAGCAAAATGTTCGTCCACTTCTGCCATCGCCGTTGTTTTGTGGTTCGTCGTGTTCTGCAACATGGTGGATCGGGCGAAGCAAAATTGACGCCAGTGGAGACAAAAAATACGTGCTGCGACGTGGATGCTGGATGGCGCGAGCGTAAGTTAATTGCATGGCCGTTTGCGTGAACCAATCGTAAATTTTCGCCCCGTAAGTGATCAGGAGAGCCCCCTTTTGGCACCAAAGTTGGGCATTGATCCGTCTAGCAGAACGTGGTCACCCTATCCGCCCCCTCCCATCATGTGACGTACCTCTCACTTGAGACCGCAATCAGCTTGGCGACGCCATCGGCAACCGTTCGAAACCCAGCGCCGTTGGCGCGCTGCTCGGGCCAACCCGATGACTCAATCAACAGAGCGCGCGATCAACAATGTCTCGCACAACGGTCCGGCAGTTCGCTGTCCTTCGATGACACCGAAGAACCGCGCCTGCACACCGCAACAGAACAGCCCTGATGTGCGCTCAAGAACACTTGAAGCGTCGTGTACCACAAGCAAAACGTGGTGCGTTCGACGTTAACGTCCTTTGCCCGGGCCTGCCGCTGTACTTCCCAATCGTGTGCATAGAAACTGATTGGACGAACTGCCCCGGTTAACTCAGGACTATGCGACAAAATTGGTAGCTGCAATGCCCCTGGATCGTCAGCGCGTGTTGTTGTTTTCGCTTGTGATCTTGGCGTCGAGTGTCGTTGCCGCTGTCGACGGGCGAAGCGAGTCGCTGTTGCTGCACGACTTCGAAAACCGCAATGCGTGGCGTGGTTCGGGTAAGCCAACCGCGCATGAAGGACGACAAGGCAATGGGCTGGCCGTGCACGGTGGATTTGCCATGTCGCCGTCGGTTGGTCGCGTCGAGGTCTCCAACCCACGCGATCTCGAAGTGACGGCGTGGGTCAAATGCACCGATTGCCGCCCGCACAGCGCCGGCATCGCCGTCCTGGCAAAAAACGCCGGTGGCAAGGTGCTCGGTTCCTGGCTTGAAGGCGAGATACCGCGCTACTGGATGGACCGGGGCCAGTCGGCCGTGCTGGCGGCCAACGAGACCGCGGGCTGGGAACGATTGACGGGACGAATCCCGGCACAACATATACCCGCGGGTACACATTATCTCGACATCTACCTTCGAGCCGATCTCGATACCGCGGATCACGCAACCGCGGTGTTCGATACGCTGAGCGTAAACGCACTGCCACCCGGCGTCGTCGAGCCGACACGCGTCATGCGCAACGGGGGATTCGAGCAAGGTCGACGCCCCTGGTGGGGAAAGACGGGAAAGATCGTCGATTCGAGGTCATTTGCCGGCAACCATGCGCTCGAACTCGACAGCGGATTTGTCGCGCAAGACCGACGACCGGTGCAAGCAGGACAGAACTATCGGATCTCGCTGGCCGTGAAGTCTGCCGGTGCACCGAAGGATTCGGTGTTTGTACAGCTGAGCTTTCGAGGCGACGGTGTCTCACCCGGATGGTTCGGACCGGAGCGCATCAAACTGAAGCGCCGAACGGAACGTGCGTTACTGGTAACCGGAGGCGATTCGGACTGGCGTCAATACTCGACCGTCGTCACTGCCCCTCATGGCGCAAATGAGCTGCTGCTGTACCTGCGCAAAAAGAAGGGCACCCCGGGCTTGGCCTATTTCGACGCCATCGAAACCGTGGCCACGACCGAAGCCGCTGCAACTCCGGCGTCAATCAAATTGAAAGAACTTCGCGCAAAGCTCATCGGACAAACGCCCCCGGAGCGCTTGCGGTCCGGGCGGAACGACGACTCGACCACGCTGCTGATTGCCGATGCACAGGTTCCCCATCTGCGAATAGCCGTGCAGAAATCGCCGGACGTGGTCGTTCTGAACGCGGTCGGCGAGCTGGCCGAGTACCTACAACGGATGTCCGGCGCCGACTTTCTACCCATACAAGAAGGTATGACACCGGATGCACAAGGACTCATCGCCGTGGGTGCAGGCCCTGACTGGATGGCGCGCTTTTTCCCGGCGCTCGATACCGCCTCGCTGGGTGCCGACGGATTCGCTATCCGCGCTGAGGGGCAGCGGATCGTGATCGGCGGCGGTACATCCCGCGGCGCCATGTATGGCGTTTATTGGTTTCTCGACCGCAAACTCGGCGTGAAGTGGCTCAGTCCCGATTTCACCCATGTACCCAACATGCATCGCCTGTCTGTCGAGCATTTCGACACTGTGCAGATCCCCAGATTCTCGTACCGTGAAATCCTGAGCCACGAAGGCGAAGACAAGCGTTTTCGCGCGCACAATCTGCTCAACGGCGAATCCCACGGTCCGTCGTTCTTGGACTCGCCTCCGGAGATCGACGTCTGGGACCAGAGTTGGTTGGCCAAGGGCGGCTCGGCGAACTTCTGGCAACTCGCGCAGCGCAAGAAGAACGCCAAAGCCCATCCCGAGTGGTTCACCGGTGGACAAGTCGCCATGATGAACCCTGCTTTGCGCCGCAAGACAGCCGAATCCGTCATCGAGCAACTGCGCAGACAAAAAGACTACCGGGCGATCTGGTTCGGCGTCCTCGATATGGACTGGGGATGGGACATGGACCAACAAAGCGCGGCCTTCGCCGAACAGCACGGCGGCATGCCGTCGGCGCCGCGGCTCGACATGATGATCGAGGTGGCCGAAATCGTGCGCGAATCGCTACCTGGCGCCAAACTTGCATTCAATGCCTATCACTGGAGCATGACACCGCCCGACAAGCTGAGCGTACCGGACCACATCCTGGTTTTTCCGATGACCATCAACGTCGACTACTCAAGCGCGCTGAACAAGGGCAACAACCTGCAACTAGGTGCCGACCTGGTCGGTTGGAACGAGCGCGCACGGCATGTTTTGGTATGGGATCACATCGCCAACTTTTCGGGCTTTCTCCAACCGACGCCAAACATTTACCCTATCGCCGAAAGCGTCAAGTGGCTCGCGACCTTGGAGAACGTGCAGGGGTACTTTGCCGAAGGGAGTTGGAACACACCCTCGGCCGAGTTTGCCCAGTTGCGGGCATGGATGCTATCGAGACTTCTATGGGATCCGGACCTCGATCCCGAGGAAATCGTTCGTGAGTTCTGCGAGCTCTACTACGGACCCGCTGCACAACCGGTCATGCAGTACATCGACCTGATGCATCGTGCGATCCGACAAAGCGGTGATGTACTGGCCGAGAAAACCCAGGTCGATCTAAAGATGTTCAATCTCGAATTTGTGTCCGAGGCAGACGCCTTGTTCGATCGGGCGGAGAAACTGGCAGTCGACGATCCCGTTCGGCTGAAGCACGTCAGAGCGGCACGCATGCCGATCGACTATGTCGCGGCCGCGCGCCACCTGGATCTGCGAAACGAAGCGGATGCAAAGGGAATCGCCTGGCCGCGTGACAACGCGGCGCGCATTGCAAGACTGATGGCTTCCGCCAAGGCCGCGGGTGTGAAATGGTATCGCCAAGGCGGCGACCTCAAGAAGATGGAACGCATGCTGCGCGTCAAACGGAAAGATCCAACGCCCCCGCCCGCCTCGCTGCTGACGGCGGCCAATGATTGGCACGATTTTCAGGACCTGTCGCTCAATCGATACGCGGCCACGTCCATCGTCGCCGATGCCGACGCCTCCGATGGCGGTGCCGCGCGGATTCCGGCCGGCAAGAAAGGCTGGCTGATTCAGTTCAAGCTGGACAAGTTACCGTCGGTCGGTGCATGGGATCTCTACGTCGCCATGCGCCCCGAGCGTACCGCGGCAGTGAGCGCAGAACCCTATGCGAATGTCGGCAGCTATCCACCCATGACCCTGTTTCGCGCCGTGCACAAAGCGGCCAATGATTCGGGATATCAATATGTAAAGGTGCCCGGGGGACCGTTCGAGCGTGAGGTAAATCATCTGCGAGGTATCTATGTTCAGTCCCAGACCGACAAAGATACGACCGGCGTACTCGTGGATAGAATCGTCGCGGTGCGAAAAAAATAGTGTTTTACCGCACAGTTTTGATAAAAGATTGGCTGTTGAGTTGAGAATATCTAATGATTTCGCATGAACATCATTGTATTTTTGTACATATCCCGAAGGCGGCTGGAACCAGCATTGAAACGGCTTTTGGCCACCTCGACGGCCACGCTGGACGCGAAGGCCAGGACCACCGGACATTCCGCATGATGCTGTGGCCGTCGCTGGCGCTATCCAGCTTTTCCAGCGTAGACAATGTAAAAGAAGTCATTAAAGCGACGGTTTATCCTTTCACGAGTCACCCCAACGCACGAAATAGAGTTTCTGCCAACAAACATCAGATCGAACAGTACTTCAAATTCACGGTCGTTCGAAATCCGTGGGCGAGAGCTTTCTCCTGGTATCAGAATGTTAAACGCGACGCCGAGCATCAGCGGCTACTGGGCGTCGATGCCGACATTGACTTCAAGACGTTCTTCAAGCGATTCCGCGGCCGGGGCATGCTCAAGCCACAGACACACTGGCTGAAAGATTTCGATGGCAAGATGGTAGCCTGCAAACGCATGGGGATCGACGAAATACAGCTGCCGCACGCCCTGAAAGGTTCCGGCAAACACTACGCGGATTTTTACGATGCGGAGACCAAGGCGTTGGCGGATGAAACCTACGCAGACGATATCGAACTGTTCGGCTACCAGTTCGGTGACAAGAGTTAGCCCGCTTTCCCCGGATATGCATGCCCCCGAAGATCGAGAAGCACCGTTGCAACAGAAGATGGAAACAAGTGGCACAACAGCCGGGTTCGAGCGCACGCGGCCACTACGCGGCCTGCCCGGCCTGACGGCAATGCTCTGCCTGATTGCCGTGACATCGAGTCACGCAGCAGACGACGAAGACCCGTTCCAGTTCGTGATCAGCCAATCGTTTCGGCACGACGACAACCTGTTTCGCCTGTCGGATGATGAATCCCCTCCCGGCGATGGCAGCCGCTCCGACACCCTCAGTGTTACCTCGGCCAAGGCCCGGTTCGCAAAACGCTACAGTCGCCAGTTCGTCAGTGCATCCGCGCGCGTGTCATCCGTCGCCTTCGATAAATGGGACGAGTTGGATTACACGACGAAAGGCGCATCTGCCGCGTGGCGATGGGCCGTGGGAAGCCGGTGGACGGGTCTGCTCAACGCGAACTATGACGAGGTCCCGCGCGACTTTTCCGAGGACGACGAAGTCAGTATCAACGAACAACGAACCCTGGGGGGAACGGCAAACTATTGGTTTCACCCGGATTGGGCGGTGAGCGGTGGCGTTGAGCAATACGACTCCTCGCTCAGCGATACCGCGTCGGAATCGGCCGAGTACCAAGCGATGATCTACGACCTGGGCGTCACATACCGCCCGGGGTCGGGAAACCGTTTGGCGCTGACCGGCCGATATACCGACGGCGAGTATCCCAACCGGATCGCCACGTCCACCCAAGACGAAGGCTACACGCAGAAAGATATCCGTCTTGCCGGAGAGTGGAAGTTCACCGGCGCATCCAAGCTGTCCGGCTACGTTGGCCTGACGGAACGCGAGTACGAAAACCTTGGCGCCAAGGATTTCTCAGGCGTGACTGCACGCATTCAACACGACTGGGATATCTCGGGCAAAACCAAGCTTCGCACCACGGCACGCCGGGAGATCGGTGCGCGAGAAGATCTGATCAATAACTTCGTTGTCGTCACTGCCTTCTCGGTCGCGCCGTCATGGACACCGACCGAACGCATCAGTGTTTCAGGGTTGTGGGAGATCAAGAAACGTGACTTCGAAGGCGATCCGGGTTTCGTCGTCAATTCGACTGACCTCGACGACACGACCAATCGCTTTCGGGCCAGCGTGGCGTACCAACCCTTGGACAACCTCAATCTGGAATTGTCGCAGACTTACATTGAACGTGAGAGCGACCGAGCGTCTGCCGAGTTCGATGCAAATGTTACCGAGTTGACGATGCGTCTCCTTTTCTGATGATGAAAGCCATGCACCTTTTCGCTGCCGGCATGGGGGTTCACATCGAAGCACCTTCGCTCACGGGCGTGACAACAAGCGAGAAGCCGACGACGAACCGAACCTTTGCACGGTATTTGAGATCTGTGCATTTGCCCTTCGCCGCCGGGCGGGCAGAATTGATACGGCATGCTCACCACGATGCGGGCCTTGCAGCACTTTCAACCCGGGACGTCGCGGTGTCGATGTAGCGGAACACGGCTATGGAAACAATGAAATCGAACAGAGGCATGATGAAACTCGACAACACGTCGCCGACCTGGAAAGTCAACGGACTTGCCGCAGTGATGCTTTATATCCTGCTGGCGATGGGCACTCAATCCTGGGCGCAAGACCGGGAATATGCCCTCGGCGCCGGCGATGTGATTCGGATAACGGTATTTCAAAACCCGGATCTGACCACCGAAGCCAGAGTGTCGGAAAACGGCAACATAACCTTCCCGCTGATCGGCAGCGTCGCCGTCGGTGGACGCAGCATCGCCAATGCCGAACGCAACATTGCCGATCATCTGCGCGACGGAGGGTATGTCCTTCAACCGCAGGTCAGCATCCTGCCGATTCAGATCAGGGGCAATCAGGTTGCGGTATTGGGGCATGTGAATCGACCCGGTCGCTATCCCCTCGAAACCCTCAAGACACGCTTGTCCGACATGCTCGCCACGGCGGGCGGTATCTCGTCGACAGGCAGCGATATCGTAGTCCTCGTCGGCGAGCGCGACGGCAAGCCATTGCGGGTCACGGTGAATATCCCGGAGGTTTTCGCCGCAGGCGACTTCAGCAAGGATATGCTCCTGCACGACGGCGACCGCATCTATGTGCAACGGGCGCCGAGCTTCTACATCTATGGTGCGGTCAACAAACCCGGCATCTACCGTCTTGAAGACAAGATGACCGTGATGCAAGGATTGGCGACCGGGGGCGGTATCAATCCTCGCGGAACGCAAAGCGGGCTGCGGATTCACCGGCGTGGTAAATCGAACAACATCGAGGTCATCGAGCCGGATTTGAACCAGGCGCTCGCCCCGAATGATGTCATCTATGTGAAGGAAAGCCTGTTCTGATCGAGGCACAATGCTATGACCATCATCCAACTATTGAGGCTGGTGCGGGCACGCTGGAGGATAGTGCTGCTCACGTTTGTGCTCGTCGTCGGTGCGGCGGCGGCGCTGAATGCCTATCTGCCGGAAAAATACACCTCCACGGCATCGGTTGTGATCGACGTGCGTCAGGCGGATTTCACCTACGGCTCCACCCTGCCCGGTCAGACGCTCACCAGCTACGTCGCTACGCAGGTCGACATCATCTCTTCGGTCCGCGTCGCGCAACGCGTGGTCGAGATGCTCGAGCTGGATAAACTGCCCGGCGTACGCGAGCGCTGGCTCGACAAAACCGGCGGTGAGGGAACGCTCGTCTCGTGGATGGCCCTGGTCGTCAAAGACAATCTCGAAGTCTATCCCGGGCGTGACAGCAACGTTATCTACATCAGTTACAGCGGGGCGAATCCTGAACGCGCCGCTGCTATCGCAAACGCTTTTGCCCAGGCGTACATCGAGACAAACCTGGAGCTCAAGGTCGACCCCGCACGGCAGTATTCGGAGTGGTCCAGCGGCCGGTCGCAATCGCTGCGCGACGAGCTGGAAAGCGCTCGCAAACGCCTTTCGGACTATCAGCAGGAGCACGGCATCGTCGCCGTCGACGACGAGCGCCTGGATATCGAGGTTGCCCGTCTCGGTGAATTGTCGAGCCAGTTGAGCACCGCGCAAGGCCAACGGGCGGACAGTGCCTCCCGACTGAGTCAGAGCAGCTCGCCGGACACCCTGCCGGAAGTCATGCAGAACAGCCTCATTCAATCGCTCAAGTCGGACCTTGCCAAACTGGAAACACAGCGCGATCAGTTATCCGTGAGACTCGGGAGCAATCACCCCGAGCGGCAACGCGTCGAGACCGAGATTGCCGGCCTGCGCGGCAAAATCCGAGCCGAAACGAAGCGCGTTGCCAATTCGCTCAGTACGACAAATCTGGTCAGCGAAAGCCGCCTGACCGAGATCAAGGCCGCCGTGGAGGCGCAGAAAGCCCATGTATTGCAGCTGCGGGCGCAACGCGACCAGATAGCCGTATTGCAGCGGGATGTTGAGCACGCTCAGAACACGTTCGATCTGGTCACGCAACGCCTTGCGCAGAGTAACCTGGAGAAACAGACGCAGCAGACCAACGTTGTCGTCCTTACCCCGGCGATACCGGCGACGCGGCCTTCGAGTCCGAAAGTAATGCGCAATATGGCATTGAGCGTCGTGATGGGCATGACCTTGGGCTTCGGTCTCGCTTACCTCCTGGAATTCTTCAATCCACGGGTTCGCTCGCGAGACGATCTGGCAACGTCGCTCGAGGCGCCTGTGCTCGGGGTTATTCCCGGCGCCAATATGGCATCCAAGCACTAGAGGATCTGAATCATGCAACACTTGCGTCATCGCCCCAGTTCATCCTTAATCGGTTTATGACGTCTCGAGGTCTTCGGGTGAACGCTATGCAAAACAAGCCGGCGCAACTGACTCCGTTTCAGTTTCCCAACAACGATGTGCCGATGGGGGCGATCCTGATCCGTGCGGGCCGCCTTAGCCCCACCGATGCAGAACGAATCCTCCAGAAGCAATCCGAAGAAAATCTGCAGTTTGGCGCCGCGGGGCTCAAGCTGGGCCTCATCACCAAAGACGACATTCAATACGCGCTGAATCGCCAGTTCGATTTTCCCTGCCTGTCACCGCGAACCTCGTTGATATCGACGGAGGTTACCGCTGCGTTCGATCCCGGCTCGCCCCAGATCGAGGCATTACGCGCGCTCAGAAGCCAGCTTCTGCTCCGTTGGTTCTCCGATGCCCCTTCGCGCAAAACGCTCGCGATCGTCAGTCCGAACCAAGGAGATGGCCGCTCCTGGCTGACCGCAAACCTGGCCGTGGTTTTCTCCCAGCTGGGCCAAAGAACACTGGTTATCGACGCCAATATGCGGCAGCCGACCTTGCACCGTTGGTTTGGTCTCGATAACCGCCTCGGGTTGGCGGCCGTGCTCTCCAGGCGCGGTGGGCCGCAGTGCATCCAGCCCGTGCCGGATATCAGGGCTTTGTCGATCTTGCCTGGCAAGAGCTGTTGGCAAGGCGCGCTTTTGCCGGGCTGCTGAAGCAAAGCGCCGACGCGTTTGACGTCGTGCTCATCGATACGCCGCCCGCGGGGCAATACGCAGATGCGCAGACGGTATCCGTGAGGGCCGATGGAGCGCTAGTGATTGCCCGCAAAGACTCGACCCCGGTCGATGTGCTGAAGACGCTCCGGCAAGAGCTGCATCAAGCCGGCGCTATCGTTTGTGGTTCGGTACTGAACCAACATTGAGCTTCGGCCATAGTCCCCTGCCGCCACCGCAAGAGCTGCGACGCCCTACATATCGGCACCTGCGCAGCGAAGCTGCATCATTGCGATGCTTTTTTCAAAGGAGTACGCGTTTCTGAGTCGGCCTGATCGAGCGATCGGGCGATGCGTGGCTAAACAGAAAAGCATGGATTGACTGCAGCGGTCACACAACTGATCGCAAACCAAGGCAGTTCACCCGATATCGAAAAAGGCAGGACACTTCGCCCAACAGCCCGTCGAAGCATCCTGCCCTATCAGAGGCTTTTGCCGACCTAAGTCAGCGTTTGCTTTCTGCTTGCACCCATTGCAGCCACGCCGATCAACAAGAAAGCGAAAGTAGCCGGCAACGGCACGTCGGTTGACTCATCCGTTGTCGTCAGGCGCAACTGATCAAACGTCCATGCCCCACTCAATACCACTGGGTCTGCACGCAAACGCACGCCCAAGGCGCTCC
>MWSE01000019.1_pt1 | contig 56112 bp, 55 predicted proteins | sample 1021931 | NCBI WGS metagenome assembly MWSE01 (sample SAMN06338154, study PRJNA374545) | mollusc metagenome | biome: marine bay; material: sediment; isolation source: gill 28 cm from animal B | host: Kuphus polythalamius | place: Philippines: Mindanao | collected 2011-09-12 | reverse complement strand
AACCTCGTCGGCCTTCTGTCCAGCTTTTTCCTCGTTTCCAACGCTCGTCTAAACGCCCTCTTTGTTCTATATTGGTTCTCCATATTCCAACGGTAATAGCGATGTCCGGTACAGCCGGACAGGGCAGGGTGTGCGCTGCGATGCAGGTTGTGAATCTCGATGAACTGAAACGCGACGGGCGCCTGTGGCAGGGGCGGCGCAACACGCTGGCTGCCGATCATGTGCTGCCGAGCGGCTGGGCGGTGCTCGATGAGCTGCTCGGTGGCGGCTGGCCGCGTGCTGCGCTGATCGAGATCCTGAGCGATGGGCACCAGGGGTTGCCGTTGCTGTTGCCCCTGCTGGCCGACCGGCGGGTCGCGGCACGTTGGCTGGTGTGGATTGCGCCGCCGTATGTGCCGTATGCACCGGCACTGGCGGCACGCGGCATCCGCGTCGAACAGTTGTTGCTGGTCGAGGATGTGTCGGCCGAGCAGAGTCTGTGGGCCGGCGAGCAGGCACTCAAGTCCGGGGCCTGTGGTGCGGTGCTGTTGTGGCCGGGCCAGTTGCAGACGGCCCAGCTGCGTCGCCTGCAACTGGCTGCCGAGCAGGGCGATTGCCCGGGCATTCTGTTTCGTTCGCCGCGTGCGGCCTCACAGGGCTCGCCGGCGGCGTTGCGTCTGCGGGTACGGCCGGCACCGCTCGGCCTGGAGGTCGAGGTGCTCAAGCGACGCGGTGCCTGGGGCAATGCGCGTTGCGTGGTGCCGTTGCGCGCGTATGTGGGAGGCGGCGATGTGTTGCGCTGAGCGGCGTGATGGTCTCGTCGCCCCATCCCGCAACGGTCTGGCATGAGGTGCCGACGTGTTGTGGCTGGCGCTCTATTTTCCGCAACTGCCGCTCGAGGTGTTCGTGCGCGGTCGCCAGCAGGCCGGTGCACTGGTGATCGTCGAACAACAGGGCGGGCGCGAGCAGGTCAGTCGCTGTAACGCTGCCGCGCAGGCCTATGGCATTCGTCCGGGCCTGATGCTGCCGGCGGCGCTGGCTTTGTGTGCCGGGCTGTCGGTACAAGCGCGTGAACGCGCGCGTGAACAACAGGCGCTGCACGAGTTGGCCTTGTGGGCTTATCAATTCAGTGCGCGTATCAGTTTCGAGCCGTCGTTGTTGTTGCTCGAGGTCGGAGCCAGCCTGCGCCTGTTCGGTGGTCTGTCTGCCTTGATGGCGCCACTGCTGCGTGAGCTGGGGCAAATGGGTTACACGGCGCAGTATGCCGTGGCGCCGACGCCGACCGCGGCCGCTCTGCTGGCGCGTAACCGTCCTGCGACCGAGGTGTTGGATCGGCAGCAAATAGACGCTGCCGTGCACGATCTGCCGCTGGCATGTCTGACCCGTGACCAACAGGTGCGCGACCTGATCCGACATATCGGCCTGGGCAGTGTCGGCGATGCTCTCGATCTGCCGCGACCGGAGCTGACACGGCGCACCACGCCGGCCCTGTCGATGCTGTTGGACCGCCTGCTCGGCAGAATGCCGGACCCGCGCGAGGCCTGGCAGCCGCCGCAGCACTTTGCACAGACGATCGAACTGCTCGGCGAGATCACACATACCACCGCCCTGGTGTTTCCGGCGCGGCGTTTGATGGTGTCGCTGTGCGGTTTTCTGCGCGGTCATGGTGGGGGTGCGCAGCGTCTGCAATGGCACCTGACGCACCGCGACCTGCCGGCGACCCATTTCGGTCTGGGCATGCTCGATCCGAGCCGCGATCCCGACCATATGCTCGAACTGTTCCGCGAACGCATCGAGCGCCTGCAACTGCCGGCACCGGTCATCGAGATCCGCTTGGCGGTCAGTGATTGGCAGGCCTTCGAAGAACGCAGCCTGACGCTGTTCGACGGTCAGGCCGATGTCGATCATGCCTTGCTCGAACGGCTGCGTAATCGCCTGGGTGAACAGCGTGTGCGTGGGCTGCGTTGCCTGGCCGATCATCGGCCCGAGCGCGCCTGGTGTCTGTGCGAGCCGGGCGAACTGCCCGATGTATCCGATCACCCGGCCGCTGCGCGGGCATCGCATCCGCCCTGGCTGTTGCCGCAACCGCGCCCATTGCGTGAGCGGCAGGGCGTGCCGCAATACGGCGGTGAACTGCGCCTGGAACAACTGCCCGAGCGTATCGAGACCGGCTGGTGGGATGGCTACGACATCACACGCGATTATTTCATCGCGCACAGCCGGGCCGGTGAGCGCCTGTGGGTATTTCGTGATCGGCGCGGCGGCGGTTGGTATCTGCACGGCCTGTTCATCTGAACCATGCATTACGCCGAACTGCACTGTTTGAGCAATTACAGCTTTCTGCAGGCCGCCTCGCAGCCTGAGGAACTGGTCGAGCGTGCGCATGCGCTGGGCTATCGCGCCTTGGCGATTACCGATGAGTGCTCGGTATCGGGTGTGGTACGTGCGCACCAGCAGGCCAAGCAGCTCGGCCTGCAGCTGATCATCGGCACCGAGATCCGTTTGAGTGACGGGCCGACCATGGTGTTGCTGGCGACCAACCGTGCCGGTTATGCGCAGCTATGCCGGTTGATTACGCATGGGCGGCGGCATGCCGGTAAAGGCAGCTATGTGTTGCAGCGTGCCGATCTCGAACAAGGCCTGTCGGATTGTCTCGCCCTGTTGCCGTTCGAGCACGCACTGACGGATGAGGCTTTTGCCTGGTTTGCTAAAACCTTCGAGGGGCGTGCTTGGCTGGCCGTCGAGTTGTTGCGCGATGGGCAGGACGATAGCCGCCTGCAACGCAGTGCCGACATCGCGGCACGCTATCAATTACCGCGCCTGGCCAGTGGCGGTGTGCGTATGCATGTGCGCGGCCGGCGCGCCTTGCACGATGTGATCACGGCCATTCGTTTGAACACGCCGGTGGCGGCGTTGGGTTATGCACGTTTGTCGAACGGTGAGCGTCATCTGCGATCGATCGATGATCTCGCTGATTTATACCCAGCCGCCCTGTTGCAAGAGACATTGCGTGTCGTCGAGCGTTGTCGCTTCTCACTCGACGAGGTGCGTTATCAATACCCGGATGACGTCACGCCGACAGGTATCACACCGCGCGCCTATCTGCGCCAACTGACCGAAGAGGGCGTGCAACGACGCTGGCCGAACGGCTGTTCATCAGCGGTGCGTAAACAGATCGAATACGAACTGGCATTGATCGCCGAGCTGGAATACGAACCGTACTTTCTGACGGTATGGGACATCGTGCGCTATGCGCGCGAGCAGCAGATCCTGTGTCAGGGGCGCGGTTCGGCAGCCAACTCGGCGGTGTGTTACTGCCTGGGTATCACCGAGGTCGATCCGGCGCGCATGAACCTGTTGTTTGAACGCTTTATCTCGCGCGAACGCAACGAGCCACCGGATATCGATGTCGATTTCGAACACCAGCGCCGCGAAGAGGTGATCCAGTACATCTACAACAAATACGGTCGCGATCGTGCTGCGTTGGCCGCGACCGTGATCACCTATCGCACACGTAGCGCGGTGCGCGATGTCGGCAAGGCGCTCGGCCTGGGCGCCGAACAGATCGAGGCGCTGATTGCGAGCGTCGCCGCGTGGCGTCGGCATGCCGAGATCAAGCCGGAACATCTGGCCGAGGCCGGTTTCGATTCAGACAACCCGGTGCTGCAACGCCTGCTGATACTGGTGAACACCCTGCGCGGTTTTCCGCGCCACCTGTCGCAGCATGTCGGCGGTTTCGTGATCGCCGCCGGGCGGCTGGATGAACTGGTGCCGATCGAGAACGCCTCGATGGCTGAGCGCACCGTCATTCAATGGGAGAAGGACGATCTCGAAGCGCTTGGTTTGCTGAAGGTGGATGTGTTGGCGCTCGGTATGTTGTCGGCAATCCGGCGTGCGTTCGATCTGATCAATCGGTATCGAGGTAGTGTCGGCGAGTTCTTGTGCCTGGACAGCGTGCCGGCCGAAGATCCGAAGGTATACGCGATGATTCAACAGGCCGACACGATCGGCGTGTTCCAGATCGAGTCGCGTGCGCAGATGTCGATGCTGCCGCGTTTGAAGCCGAAGAACTATTACGACCTGGTGATCGAGGTTGCGATCGTGCGCCCGGGTCCGATCCAGGGCGACATGGTGCATCCCTATCTGCGGCGGCGGCAGAAACTCGAGGTGGTCGACTATCCGTCGGAGGAGGTGCGCTCGGTGCTCGAACGCACGCTCGGTGTGCCGATCTTTCAGGAGCAGGTGATCAAGCTGGCGATGGTCGCGGCCGGATTCACGCCGGGTGAGGCCGACCAGCTGCGGCGCGCGATGGCGGCATGGAAACGGCGCGGTGGTCTGGAGCCGTATCAGAAAAAGTTGATGAGCGGCATGCAGGCACGCGGTTATCGACGTGAGTTTGCCGAACGGGTCTATCGCCAGATACTCGGTTTCGGTGATTACGGTTTTCCCGAATCGCACGCCGCCAGCTTTGCCTTGCTGGTGTATGTCTCGGCTTGGCTGAAGTGTTATCACCCGGCGGCCTTCTGTGCCTCGCTGATCAACAGCCAGCCGATGGGTTTTTATGCGCCGGCACAACTGGTGCGCGATGCGCGCGAGCATGGCGTCGAGGTGTTGCCGGTCGATGTCATGCGCAGCGATCGGGATTGCAGCCTGGAAAGGCCGGATGATGGTGATGGGCCGGCGTTGCGCCTGGGGTTGTGCCTGGTGCGCGGGCTGTCGCAGGCAGGTGCCGAGCGTATCGAGGCGGTACGGCGTGAACAGGCGTTTGTCGACATTCAGGACCTGACCCGGCGCGCCGGCCTGAACCGTGCCGACCTGAAGGCACTGGCCGCAGCGGATGCCTTGCAAGGACTGACGGGGCATCGTCACCTGGCGGCCTGGGAGGTGGCCGGCATCGAAAATGCGCAGGCACTCGACGGGTTGGAGCGTTTTCGCGAAACCAAACCGCGACTGCGCAAACCGAATGCCGGGCAGGCGGTGCTGGCTGACTACGCACAGATGGGGCTGACACTGCGAGAGCATCCCTTGGCATTGATTCGCCCGCATCTGCGCGCACGCGGCCTGTTGTCGTCGGCCGAGGTTGCGCAGCGTGCCCCGGGCGAGATCGTGCGCGCCGCCGGCCTGGTGCTGATCCGCCAGCGTCCGGGTAATGGCCGGGCGATTTTCGTCACGCTCGAAGATGAATGCGGTGGCATGAATTTGCTGATTTGGGCCGATCTGGCCGAGCGTCAACGCAAGGTGCTGCTGGGTTCGCAACTGCTTGGCGTGGTTGCCGAAATACAACGCGCCGACGGTGTGCAGCACCTGATGTGTCGACACCTTGAGAATCACAGCGATCTGCTTGGCGGATTGCCGGTGGTGTCACGCGATTTTCACTGAACGGTGCACGCAACGCCTGCTAACTTGATTTATATCAGCAGAACGAAACGGCACATGGGCTGCGGCGCTAAAGAAAACGCCCCTCAAGCCGCGATCAACAAGATACGGATTCTAAGGACAACCGTGATATGCGAATCGCTACCAGTTATAGCACTGCAGCGGATGAGCAGACGGCCGTTACGGAACTGACGGACGCTATTGAAGGCGCATCCCCCGATCTACTGATTGCATATGCATCGGTAGGTTATTCCGCTGAACAGATCCTGCCGCTGCTGCAGAAAAAATATCCCGATACGCCGATGCTCGGCGGCACCTCCTGCCAGGGCGTGATGAGCGCACAGGGATTTCATTCGCGCGCCGGATCAGGGGTCGGCATGTTCGCCGTTTTCGATCCGAACGGCGCCTATGGTGCCGCGGCAGAGCCCGCGGGTGACGATGCACGTGCGGCGGCAAAGGCGGCGACCGAGCGCGCGCTCGAGGTGGCTGGTCGTGCCGGTGAAATGCCGACATTGATCTGGCTGTCGGCCGCACCCGGCAGAGAAGAAGCGATACTCGCCGGCATCGCCGATGTCGTCGGACCGAACGTGCCGGTGGCCGGAGGCAGTACCGCTGACAACGACGTGTCGGGCAAGTGGCACCAGTTCTGCGACTGGCACAGTTTTACCGATGCCGTATCCGTGGCCGTGTTGTTTCCCAGCACCTCGGTGGCCTGGTCGTTCCACAGCGGTTATCAGCCCACGGAGCACAAAGGCCGGGTGACGCGTGCCGAAAACCGGACCATTCGCGAAATCGATGGCCAGCCGGCTGCCGATGTCTATGAAGCCTGGACGGCCGGCGCGCTGCAGGGGCATACGCGTGAACCCTGCAGCGTGTTGTCCGGTACCTCGCTGTTTCCGCTGGGCAGACCGATAGGCGCCAACGAAGGTGTAGATTATTTCCGCTTGTCACATCCCGAGGCCGTGACCGAAAGCGGTGGGCTGCGTCTGTTCACCGACGTCGCCGAAGGTGACGAGATCGTCTTGATGACCGGCGACCGCGAGTCATTGTTGACCCGCGCCGGACGCGTTGCCGTGTCGGCGGCGCGCTCGGTCGATATGCAGACCGATGACATTGCCGGTGCGTTGGTGATCTACTGCGCCGGTTGCATGTTGACGGTACAGGACCAGATGCATCGTGTGCCTGCGGAAATATCGGCGGCCTTGGGTAGCGCGCCGTTTCTCGGTGCCTTCACCTTCGGCGAACAGGGCTGCATCAGCGAGGGGCGAAACTACCACGGCAATCTGATGATCTCAGTCGTGTTGTTCGGCAAGGTGCAGCATGAGTGGTAGCAGCGACAGCGCTGAGCTGTTGCGCGAGGCGCTGATCGATCTCGAACGCCTGCGTGATCGCGAGGCTCGTCTGCGCCAGACCAACGAGATGTTGCTACAGGGACTGCATAGCCTGAGTTTCGCCGAAACGCCCAAGGCGATGTTCGATGAACTCTCGACGCTGATGCGTGAATCGATGGGTTGTCGCGACGTCTTCGTCCTGCGTATCGCTGAAGATGGCGTGATCGACGTGCCGTTTGCCAGCAATGCGCTGTTTGAAAACAGCCGCTGGTACCACGGAAACCTGTTTGATCGGGTTGTGAGCGGCGAGACCGTGGCCAGCTTCGATGTCTCGCAGATCTCAGAATGGCAGGTTCAGCCGGAAGGGGTTCACAAGATCGTCACCTCGGCGCTGCATGGGCCGTTGACCTACGGTGGACGGTCGGGGCTGCTGATCGCGACGAGCCCGGAGCGCGGGCATTTCTCGCGCAGCCACACGCAGATCATGCGGCGCATGCTGCTGTTGATCGAACAGGCGCTGGTGCATATCGAGATCCACGAGTCGCAGCAGCGCGAACAGGCGTTGTTGATCGACCGCGAACAGCTCAAGGAAATGGTCGACGAACGCACCGCCGAGTTGGCCCATGCCATGCAGCTTGCGGTCGAAGCCAACGAATCGAAAAGTCAGCTGGTGGCGAGTATGGCGCATGAGCTACGCACGCCGTTGCACGCGATCATCGCCTTCTCCGACATGGCGCTGAGTCCGGATCACTCTACCGACCAGCAAAAGATGCTGCGTTATTTCAACCGCATCCAGAGCGCAGGAACGACACTGCTGAACCTGGTCGACGAACTGCTCGATCTTTCCAAGATGGAGTCGGGCAAACTTGAGTTTTCTTTTCAGCCGGCCGAGATGAGCGGCCTGGTGAATGCGGTGATCGGCGAGTTCGAATCCATGGCGCATGCGCGAAGCGTAAAGCTGTTCGCGGCGGTGGATCCGGTGGTGGGTGTGGTCGATGCCGATCGCATCAAGCAGGTCGTGCGCAACCTGATCAGCAACGCATTGAAGTTCTCGCCGTCCGGCTCAACGATGCATATCACCTTGACCGGCAATCAGTCGCAGTTGTTGTTATGCGTTGACGACCAGGGAGAAGGTATTGCCGATGCCGATAAGGAACGCATCTTCGACGACTTCGTGCAGACCGCAAACGGTGCGGCCAAAGTCGGCGGCAGCGGCCTTGGGCTGGCGATCTGCCGCGAGATCGTGCGCGCGCATCATGGCAGGATCTGGGTCGAGAACGCTTCCGGCGGCGGCGCCAGTTTTCGTGTCAGCCTCCCCGTAGGGGCGGGGCTGGCGCGCCACATCGCCTGATCGGCGGGGCCGTGCGCTCCGCCAACTTTCCCGGCAACTTCACCAACTGAAGTAGCTGAACCCCTGCTCCTGTAGCAGCATGATGTCTTCGACCCCGATCGGTACGACCTTGGCATATTCGACCAGGTTCTCTTCGGTCCAGCCGAGGGTGTCCATCGTATTCTTGCAGGCGTGAAACGCGACGCCATAGGCCGCCAGTGACGATGCGCGCTCGCGCGCTTCTTCGTCGACCGGGCGTTCCGGCGGGTCGCCGAGCAGATGAATCCCGGGCCCGAAACAGGCGACGATGATCTGCACATTGTCGCCGTGTTTGCGAATCAACTCGCCCACCGAGAACATGATGTGCGACAAGTAATCGTTGTCGGCCTTGTTGCACTGATAGACGATCTGATGCTCGGATTTGTCTTCGAAGTGTGTGTCGGTGTGGTGCGCCTGTGCTTGCTTGAGCGCAAACAAGCCGCCCGCGGCGCTCATCCATTGAATCACGCGGCGTCGCGCTGTGTTGACTGATGGCATTGCTGTCCTCTGTCTGCGGTTACCAGGGGCTGCGACCTGCGCGCCCCTTGTTGTTGTGGTGGTTATTCATTAGACAGCGGATTCGTGGTTCTATTCCACTCGGGGAGCAACGGACGCGGTTCGGAACGAAACTTCGTCGCGTGTTCGCAGTCTAGAGCGGGAAGCCAGTAGGAATACCAGTCTCTGTGAAAAGGTTATTCGACATTCGCCAGGTGGGCGATATCGTCCGTGCAGTCGTGCTGATGGCGCTCGCCACCGCATTGGTCGCCTGTAGTCGCACCGAAATGCTGTACGAGAACGCCGATTGGCTGATGCTGCGGTGGACCGGCGAGCTGGTCGACGCCAGCGACGAACAGCGCGAGGCGTGGCGCGAACCGTTTGCAGGGTTGATGTCGGATCACCGTCGCCAGCTGCTTTCGCCGGTCGTCGAGTGGCTGAATTCCGCCGAGGTCCAGGTCGCCGGGCATGCGACCGCCAGCGACATTCAGTGCCTGATGGACAGCGCCGACCAGCTTTATCGACGTCACGCGGCGCTTGCCGTGCCGCTTGGCATGCAGGTCGTCGGCGAACTGTCCGCCGATCAGGTCGCTCACCTCGAAGACGAGTTGCGCGACCGCGATGAAGACTACCGTGACGACTATCTACAGGAAGATCCTGAGGAACGTCACGCAGACAGGGTCGAACGGTATGTTGAACGGTTGGAGCGCTGGAGTGGCGATCTGACCGCAACGCAGGTCGGCATGGTGGACGATGCCGTCAAACAGATGCCGGATATTGCGCAGGACTGGTTCGCGTACCGGCAGCAACAGCAGCAGACGCTTGTGCGCCTATTGAAGCAAGGTGCATCCGAGGAAAGGCTACGCGACCACCTGCATGCCTGGTGGGTTGAGCGTGCGGATCAGTCGCCCAAGCTGCTACGCAGCAGCGACGAGTTTCGCCGGCAGTGGAGCAGTCTGACCGCCGATCTGTTCAACAGCATGGACGACGATCAGCGAGCGACCCTGATCGGCAATCTGCGCGAGGTGCGCAACGACCTCACGCGGTTTGTCGATCAAAGCCAACCGACCGTGATGCTGGCCGACCTCGGTTCAAAGAACTGCCCGTGATGCCTGGCCATTGCCGGGTGTGAAAGCTCACCAAGTGGCTGCGGGCTGATTGCTCGAAACCTGAAGGCTTTTGCGTACGTCGGCCAGCAGTTCTACGGCGTTCGGATGGCGATCTTCTTCTTTGCCGGCCGCTGCACTGATCAATACCATGGCCGAGTCGATCTGCTCCGGGGTGAACTTGTCGACGCTGGGCGCCAGAAACTTGCGTACATTGCTGCGTACTTCGGTGCCGTCACCGAGCAGGTGAGCGCTTGAGATCAAAAGGCCCGCGGCGTCCTTTTTCGACAGGCTGAAATCGTTCTCGAACTTGTCGAGCAGCAGGCTCTTGTCTTCTTTCGAGATGTCGCCATCGGCCTTGGCGGCGGCCACCATCAGGATGGCGGTCGCATCCATCGGGCTGGCGATCTTGAACACCGGGTTACCGTTGTATTGCTTCTTCCACTTGCGGCGACGGTGCCACAGAAACGGATTCAGGCCACCCAGATCGATGCCGGCTTCGGCGAGGCGGTTGAGCAGAATGAGAATGGTGACGGTCGTCCCTAAGATACCCAGCAGAATATGCATGTCCCGGTCCCTGGATTGTTATGTTGCTATTGCTAGTCGGCGGCTAGCATTTTTGCCGATTATGCCCGGCCTAGCGGCGGCTTGCCTACATTCCTGAGGCGTTTGGTGAAGCTCGTTCCTTTACTTTGTCAAGCGACGAAGGTGGCGGCTTTCGTTATTCCCACTGCCGAAAGTTACCCTCGGTGACCAGTTCCTGCATGGTGACGCCAAGGGCTTCCATGAACCCGTTGCGGTCACCGCTCCATTGCAGATGCCGGCCGATGAACACGTCGCAAAAGAACGGCACCAGGATGGCTTCACCCTTGGGTAGTGCCATGCCCAGACCGTGCAGGTAGACCGGCACGACGGGTACGTCAGGACGGCGCTTGGCCAGATGCGCGACGCCGGTCTTGAATTTGCCCAGGCGCTCCGGCTCGCCGCGGCTGCCTTCCGGAAACAAGATCAGTATCTCGCCGCGGTCCAGCGCATCGACCATGTCGGATAGCGGATCTTTGTGACCTGCCTTGACCTGTCGTTGCAGCGGAATGATGCCGATGATGTTGAGGGCGAACCAGCGCGTGAACGGCTTGGTCATGAAGTAATCCATGGCCGCCACCGGACGGATCTTCGGCAGTAGCCGCAGCGGAAACAACGACATCAGCACCAGCGTATCGAGGTGGCTGTTGTGGTTTGCAACGACAACTGCCGGCCCCGCGTTCGGCATCAGCTCGCGCCGTCGAACATGCAGGCCCAACACGATCAGCACCAACGGTCGAACGATCAGCGCGAAGAACAGGAACCGCAGCGGATGTGCCATGTCGTTCAGTAGTGCAGGTAGTAAATCAGGTGGAAGAACAACGGCGCGGTAAAGGTCAGGCTGTCGATGCGATCCATGATGCCGCCATGCCCCGGTATCAGGCTGCCGCTGTCCTTGACGCCGATATCGCGTTTGACCGCTGAGATCACCACGTCGCCGATAAATCCGGCCAGCCCAATGAGTAGGCCGGTGGCGGCGGCAGTCCAGCCGTGCAACGGTGTGAGATAAGGGCCGATCAGCCAGGCCAGCAGCGTTGTCGTCAGCACACCGCCGGCGAGTCCTTCGACAGTCTTCTTCGGACTCACCTTGGGCACGACCTTGTGCTTGCCGAACAGTTTGCCCCAGGTGTACTGCGCGACATCGTTGAACTGGGTCAGGAAGATCAGGAACAGTAGCAGGCCCGCCCCGCCGGCGACCGGGTTGCGTTCTTCCGGCAGGGCGAGCAGATAGGCGGCGTGACTGATGCTGAACACGGTCGTCATCAACGCCCAGTGCAGCGTGCCGGCTGCCTTGAGAAAGCCCTCTGTCTGACCGGCCAGCACCATGCGCGCCGGGATCAACAGAAACAGGTACACCGGGATAAAGATGATGAACATGCCGTACCAGCCGATCCACACCCAATAGAACTGGAGCGGAATCGCCAGAAAACCCCAGAAGATCACACGACGATCGGCCCGTCGCGTCGACATCATCGACAGGAATTCCTTGAACGCGAGGAACGAGACGAATCCCAGCAGCACGATCGAGAACGCCGGGTTGAACGCGATGGCCAGCGTGAAGATGCCGACCATGATCCACCAGGATTTGATACGCGCGGCAAGTTCGCTGTAGTCCTTGTCCGAGCGCAGCTGCAGCAGCCAAGTCAGTGCGCTGGCGAATGCCAGCAGGGCGAAGATGCCGCCCAAGGCGATGCCGACCGGCCCGATCTCGAAATCGTTCATGCTTCTTGCGCTCCGTCACTCTCGCGCAGCGCCTGTCGAGCGCGGTTGAGCAGCGTTATCGCCGACAGCGCCAGCATGAGCCACAGCAAGCCGGTGCTCCAGGCGCCGGGCATCACGCCGAGGCCCAGCAACAGGCACAGAAAGCCGAACGCGAACGCGCGGTCGCTCTTGCCGAACGGACCGTCGTAACGGCGGCTTGCGCCGATCTGGATGGCGACTACGCCAACCATCTCGACCATGATGGCAATGACGGCGATCAGCACGACAGGCAGCGCGTCGATGCCGGGCACCAGGGCGAGCGGCAGGTACAGCGCGCTGTCGGATACCACGTCGCCGATTTCGTTCAGCACCGCCCCGAGCCGGCTCTGCATCTGGTGTTCGCGCGCCAACATGCCGTCGATGGCGTTCAACGCCATACGTACGAACAGCCACAGCGGCATCAGCAACAGCAACCATTGCGTGGCCGGAAATGCGGCGATAGCTACGCCAAGCATGATCGACAGCACCATCGCCGCGAGCGTCACCGTGTTGGCGGTGATGCCGTTATTTACGAGCGATTGATTCAGCGGGCGCAACAGTGCCTGAAAGCGGGGTTTCAGGTCATAAATACTCGGCATGGCGTATCCCTACGGCAGGCATCAAATGGAAGGCGTTAGCTGACGCGATTTACAACGCGACGTCTTTTTTGCAACGGGCAGACGCGCGATGCTGCGTCATTCGTCCCGTTTGTTGTTCGGCCGCGCCGCGTGATTATGCCTAAAAGACGCCGCTTTGAAATCTCGGCATCTACGACGCGGCTGCCGAAGCGGATTGTGACCGGGTATGAATCACCTTGAGCCGTCTATCGTCAACGCCTGGAGTCGGGCAGTGGCATATCGCATAATCGCGCTCCGTCGTCAGTCATCCGATGTCAGTTCCGTGTCTTCTGCAGTATCTTCTTCCTCCGTTTCGCTTCCTTTCATTCCCGATCTCAGCGCAGAACAGCGCGTGGCGTTGCAAGCCAAGGCGTCACAGATTGCCGGTGTTCAGCCGTCGTTCGCCGACGTGTTGAGGACGACAGGGCAGGGGCCGGAAATGCAGGTGATACCGGCAGGTGTCTTCGAAATGGGCTCGCATCACAGCGAGTTCGGTCACCGGCTCGAGGAAGGACCGGCCCACTACCAGCAGCTTGCCCATCACTTCGCCATCGGGCGTTATCCGGTCACGGCAGACGAATTTGCGCTGTTCGAGCGTGACAGTGGATGGCGTTGGCGTTCCGATCTCATCCGAACCGCAGGCCGACATCCGGTGATCAACATCCGCCATGGCGAGGCCGAGGATTATTGCCGCTGGCTCAGCGATCGCAGCGGCCACCGCTACCGGCTGCCGAGCGAGGCGGAGTGGGAATACGCCTGCCGCGCAGGCTCCCTCACGCCGTTTGCATTCGGCGAATCGGTTAGCTGCAAAGACGTGCATTTCAAGGCGACCTTCCCCTACGACGAAGCACGCAAGAAGAAGCGTTGGTACCTGCCCAAGTGCGTGCCGGTCGCGCATACCCTGCCTGTCGGCAGTTACCGGCCGAACGCCTGGGGACTGTACGACATGCACGGCAACGTCTGGGAGTTCACCGCCGACAACTGGACCGAGTCACACGTGAACCTGCCGCGACGCCATCCGGCGCCGAAGGCCCGCCGTAATGATTGGATCACGGTACGTGGCGGCTCCTGGTTCGATGCGGCAGTGTATGCGCGAAGTGCCGCCAGGCGCATGCGTCTGCGCGATGAACTCGATGTCAATCTCGGATTCCGCGTGGTGCGCGATCTGCCGCAGTGAAGCGGTGCCGGGCCAAGGTTTGGCGCTTACGCATACCGCCGTGCCGGCACGGGCGTCTGCAATGGCCCGTGCAGCTGTTCGCGGGCCGCGTCAGCGTTTTTCTCGGTTTGTGTCAGGTCAGCGACGCATCGCCCCGGCGGGTTGAAGTTACCCACGCTCATCGGTCTTCAGAGGGTCTGCGAATGGGGGAACTTGCCGCCCGCTCCATGGGCACATCATTGAGTGCAAGCGGGCGGCCAACCACCATTATTTAAAAACACACGACATCACCCGAGGCCGAAGTCGGCGATTCAAACGACTGAATTTTCAAGAGATTTGGTGGGTTACAGCGACATAATGGGCGCACTGTCTTAACCTGCGTTATGGGGTAAAACAGGTGCAAAAACGTGTTTTTTGGGGTGAAAAACGTGAAAATTGGTGCGTCGCGCCAAAAAAACCTTTGGCGGGTTGGGCACGCACAAACCCCTCTCGCGCCAAAACGCGATGAAGCAGGTTCGTCCGAATCTAAATATAGAAGCAGCGCTCAATAACGCAAGTGCGCTGGTCCATTAACCAGATCGCAGCGTGCTTGGCAGGTCGGGAGCCGCGTTCGCGGTGGGTTGGTCCGTTCGCCCCGGCCGTCGGGCTGGTTACCGAGGGCCGAGCGTACCAGCGGCGGTCGCCTGCGGCTCGTGTACGTCACCCCGGTGACCTCGCCGTCGTTCGAGTCGCCCGGTAGCCCTGCGAAACCGACAAGCACGGCTTCGGTGCAAACCCGACTACGCAAACGTCGCCGCCTCGTTGTGCTAAGCGAAGCTCAAGCCATATCGATGCAGGATCCTGCTCGCCCCGGTCGGAGGTCGACCAATTGCTGGGCAAACCGACATGCTTTGCACGGCTGGTGGTGGTCAGTCTTTCATCGCCGATGGTAGAGTTCTGCGCCATGAAATGGCTTTCGTGTATCGCGTTGGATTTCCGTTGAGCATGCAGTGGCAGCATTTGCTCTCACGCGCCCGGCTGGGCTCGAGTGAACCCCCCAAAGCGTCCTTTGCGCGCACCGATTTTCAACGTGATTTCGACCGCGTGGTGTTCTCCTCGGCGTTTCGCCGCATGCAGGACAAGACGCAGGTTTTCCCATTGTCGAAAGTCGACTATGTGCGCACCCGCCTCACGCACAGTCTTGAGGCCTCGAGCATCGGTCGCTCGTTGGGCACATTGGTCGGCGAACAGGTGATTGCACGCCATGGTCTCGATCAGTTCGAGGCAGCCGATTTCGGCGGCATCATCGCGGCCGCCTGCCTGGCGCACGATATCGGCAATCCGCCGTTCGGCCATTCCGGTGAAGACGCCATTCGCAACTGGGCGCAGACCGCGCCTTACGGTGCACGGCGCGTGGCGATGCTGAGCGGCAGCGAGCGCGAAGACTTCCTGTCGTTCGAGGGCAATGCACAGGGCTTTCGCATCATCACCCGGCTGCAGAACCCGGATAACCCCGGCGGGTTGCAACTGACTTGCGCTACGCTGGCTGCGTTCACCAAGTACCCGCGCGAATCCTTTCTCGGCGGCAGTCGCTTCGATGGCGTCAGCGCCAAGAAGCAGGGGTTCACTGCAGCCGACCGTACCGCCTTCGAGACGGTGGCTGCGGCTGTCGGCCTGATCGCGCGCGACACTCATCATGCGATGTGGTGCCGGCATCCGCTGGCATTCCTGGTCGAGGCGGCCGATGACATCAGCTACCGCGTGATCGACATCGAAGACGGCTACCGGCTTGGTCATTTCAGCTACCAGGAAGTGCTCGATCTGTTTTGGCCGCTGATCAGTGACCCCGACCGTCAACGTCCGCGCCTCGAGCACATCAAGGATGCCAAGAACCGCGTCGAGTTTTTGCGCGCCAAGGTCATCAACGAGATCATCAACCAAGTGGTGACCTGTTTTCTCGATAACGAAGCTGAGATCCTGGCAGGGCGCTTCGATATCCCGCTGCTCGAAGAGTTGCCCCTGCGCTCGTCTCTCGACGCGCTGATCGATTCGGCCCGACAGCGCATCTATTGCGCACCCGAGGTGGTCAGCATTCAGGCCGCGGGCTTCCAGGTGGTCAGTGACCTGCTGGAACGCTTCGCCGAGGTCGTCGACGACGTGGCCGAACACGGCGAGCGCGCATCGTCGCGCAGTCGCATGTTGATTCGCCTGGTCCCGGAGCAGTTCATCGGGCCCGACAATGTACCGGCCGAAGATCCCTACCAGCGCCTGTTGCTGCTCACCGACTTCGTCTCCGGCATGACCGATTCGTATGCGGTCAGCCTGTACAAAAAGGTTACCGGTATCTCGCTGCCGGGTGGTTGAAGCCGGTGCAACTCCAAGCAACAGGCGCGACACCTGGGGGTGAGTGATGTGTGGCCGATACTTCCTGCATTCGACGGCCGACAAGCTCACGGCGTTGTTCGGCGAAATGCCGATGCCGTTGCTGTCTCCGCGCTACAACATCGCACCGACACAACCCATCCCGATCATCCGCCAGGATGTGCAGGGCCGACGCGAAATGGTGTTGGTACGATGGGGGCTGATTCCAAGTTGGTCGAAGGGACCGGACAGCCGCTACAGCATGATCAACGCACGCCTGGAAACCGTCACCGAAAAACCCGCATACCGCAACGCCTTCCGTTATCGTCGTTGCCTGATTCCTGCCGATGGCTTCTATGAGTGGCATACGAGCGGCGGCGCCAAGCAGCCCTACGTATTGCGCGCAGCAGATAAACAGCCGCTGGCGCTGGCCGGCCTGTGGGAGCATTGGCAGGACGCCAATGGCAACGAGATCGATTCATGCAGCATCCTGGTGAAAGCCGCAAACCAGCAGGTCAGTCGTATCCATGACCGCATGCCGGTGATCGTATCGCCGAAGTCGTTCGATCTGTGGCTGGACATACACAAGCAGAAACCGCAACCGATCGAAACGTTGCTGGCTGCTCAGCAGGCGCCGGACCTGGCGATCTATCCGGTTGGCCGGGCGGTAAACAGCCCGAAGAACGATTCCCCCGACCTGCTCGAACCCGTGGAGCCAACAGACTGATGGCGTCGATCGACCGCTTGCTCGAGATCATGGCGCGCCTGCGCGACCCGGACAATGGCTGCCCCTGGGACCAGCGTCAGACCTACGCGACCATCGTGCCCTACACCCTGGAAGAGGCCTATGAGGTGGCCGACGCGATCGAACGCGGCGCCATGGATGAACTGCGCGATGAGTTGGGTGATCTGTTGTTCCAGGTGGTTTTCTACAGCCGCATCGCGGAAGAAGAACAGCGCTTTGATTTTTCAGACGTGGTGCACGGAATCTGCGACAAGATGGAGCGGCGCCATCCCCATGTATTCGACGACGCATCGTATGATGACGAACAGCAGTTGCACGCGGCCTGGGAAAAGAAAAAGGCCGAGGAACGCGCCGGGCGTACTGGTGAGAGCGAGAAACACAGCCAGATGGACGGCATTGCGCGTGCGCTGCCGGCCCTGGTGCGTGCAGAAAAGCTGCAGAAGCGCGCGGCGCGTGTTGGTTTTGACTGGCCGAGCGCACAGGGTGCATACGACAAGATCCGTGAGGAGTTGGACGAGGTCAGCGAAGAGATGCAGGCGGGTGACGATGAACGTCTGCAGGACGAACTTGGCGACCTGATGTTTGCGATGGTCAATCTCGTTCGGCTGTCGGGTATGGATGCGGAGCAGGCGCTGCGCGCGGCCAACGACAAGTTCGAACGTCGTTTCCGTGCGATGGAAACGACCTTGCATGACAGCGGCCATGCAGACCTCGGCAAGCTCGATCTGCAGGCGCTCGATGCCGCCTGGGAAGCGGTCAAGCGAAATGAAAAGACGGAACCTCAACGATAGAAAACGGGTCCTCACAGGCGTGCGGACCGAGAGAAGTAAGGAGAGCGTTATGCTGACGAGCAAACGACTTATGGCGGTGGTGTTGATCGCTGCGAGCGGCCTGTTTGGCGGTTGTGCCGTCAACCCGGTGACCGGTAAGAACGAGATCGCCTTCGTTCCCGAATCACAGGAGCTGGCGATCGGGCAGAAAAATTACGGCCCCTACCGTCAGGCCCAAGGTGGCGACTATGTCGTCGAACCGGAATTGAGCCAGTACGTGAAGTCGGTTGGTGGTCGCCTGGCCAAGGTCAGCGATCGCAAGCTGCCGTACGAGTTCAGCATCCTGAACGATTCCACGCCCAATGCCTGGGCGCTGCCGGGCGGCAAGATATCGATCAACCGCGGTCTGCTGGTCGAGCTCGACAACGAGGCGGAGCTCGCTGCCGTCCTCGCCCACGAGATTGTGCATGCCGCGGCCCGTCATAGCGCGCAGGCGATGGAGCGGGGCGTATTTTTGCAGGGCGCCCTGGTGGCGGCCGGTGTCGCGCTCGGCGGCACGGACTATCGCGACGTCGGCATGGCGGCCGCCGGTGTCGGCGCACAGCTGACTAATCAGAAGTTCAGCCGCGGGGACGAAAGCGAGGCCGATGCCTACGGTATGCAGTACATGGTGCGCGCGGGCTACGATCCGGCAGCCGCGGTGCGCTTGCAGGAAACTTTCGTGCGGCTGGCCGAAGGCAAGGAAGCGGACTGGCTGAGCGGGTTGTTCGCCAGTCACCCGCCATCGCGCGAACGTGTCGCGGCCAACCGCGAAATGGTCGCGAAGTTGGGTAACCCGGGGGGAGATGTCGGGCAGGCGCGCTACCAGAACGCGATCGCGCGCTTGAAGCGCACCAAGCCCGCGTACGAGGCCTACGATGAGGCACGCACGGCGTTCAAAGACGGCAAACTCGACACGGCCATGGCGAAGGTTGATCGGGCGATCAGCATCGAACCCAAAGAGGCGGCTTTCTACGGCCTGCGCGGTGAGATCCAGGCGGCCAAGAACGGCGACAAGAGTGCGCTGAAAGACCTCGACAAGGCAGTAGCCTTGAACCCCGACTACTTTCGACCGTTGCTGGTGAGGGGCTATATGCGCCAGGAAGCGGGCGATACCGGCGGTGCCGAACGCGACCTGAAACGCAGCCTGTCGTTGTTGCCGACGGCTGAGGGTTACTACAGCCTGGGTAATGTGGCTGCCAGGCAGGGCAAGGAGTCGCAGGCGATCGGCTATTTCCAGAAGGCTGCCACGTCGTCATCGAACGTGGGCAAGGCCGCAACCAAGCGCCTTGCACAGCTCGATCTGAACAAGAACCCGGCGCGCTACGTGGCAACCGCGATGGGGCTGAGCAAGGACGGTTACCTGGTGGTCAAGATCGCCAACGAAGCGGGCGTCGCCGTGCGCAACGTGCGGGTGGTTGTCGGACCGAAGTCGATCAACGGTGTGCGCAAACAGATCGAGTTTGGTATCGATCGGGTGCTCGACGCCGGCAAGGCGGTGCAGGTCAAAACCGATCTGGGACCGATGAGTGTATCCAAGGCGCGCGGTTACGGTGCGGTTGTCAGCAACGCGGAGCTGGCTCGCTAGCGCAAACGATCAGGAAGTCCGGATGAGTTTTTTCCGTCACATAACTGCCTGCAATTCACCGATCGACGAGGTCTTTCTGCCCTGGCGAATCGATGAGCAGGTCGTCGGTCTGGTGAGGCCTGCGTTCATCGAACACCTGCGCCGTTTCCCCGATGTGTTCGAATTCGGCGACGCGCAGTTTCGCCTGGCGCCCGACCTCGACGGTTTCGAGGCGCGCAGCGAGGCGCTGAACGAAGTCGCACGTGCGTTGTCTGACGCGGAGGTGATCTCACCTTATATGGGCGAGCCCTATGCAGTGACACCGGGCGGGCGCGAGTCGGCCGTGTGCGTGGTCGATCGGGCGGCCGCAGCCTACTTTGGCGTGCACTCTTTCGGTCAACACCTTAATGGTTACGTCAAACGTGCCGATGGCATCTACATGTGGCTCGGTAGGCGGGCCCGCGATCGACTGCTGTTTCCCGGGTACCTCGACAACATGGTGGCCGGCGGACTGCCGCATTCCTTGAGCCTGGAAGAAAACCTGGTCAAAGAATGCGCCGAAGAGGCCAACGTACCCGAAGAACTGGCTAGGAATGCTGTTCCTGTGGGTGCGGTGTCGTACAACAGGGTTGCCGAACGTGGACTACGGCGCGATGTTTTGTACTGCTACGACCTGGCGTTGAGCGACGATTTCGAGCCGCGCAATACCGATGGCGAGGTTGAGGAGTTCATGTTGCTGCCGCTCGACGAGGTCGCCCGCATCGTGCTTGAAACCGAGGAAATGAAGCTGAACTGCAACCTGGTGGTGATCGATTTCCTGATCCGGCATGGCTGGCTGCCGCCGCATCATCCGGAGTACCTCGATTTGGTCACCGGTCTGCGGCAGCCGATGCACCGCCAGGGCGAACAGTAATCCGCAAATTGCCGATATAGACCCTAAACCGGGGAAAACCCGCTGTTTACGGGGCTTTAAACCGCGGTATCGTGCCCTTATTTTCAAAGGCGCTAAACTGCCTGAAGACTTGCTGCAAAGGCCAATGTGCGGCAAGGTGGATTTTCGCGACGGCCCGAGGCCGTAGGTTGTGCGCGGCCGTGCCCGCGACGAGGTGACTGTATGAAGCTGCGAATTTTGACTCTTTTGCCTGTGGCCTTCTGCCTGGTGACGGGCGGTGCATTGGCCAAGCCGACGACGGTGTCGATCGACGAACTGCGTGCTGACGAGCAGCAGCGCCAGACCGCCCTGATCATCACCCAGGTCATGGAAAAGTTTCACTACCGCAAACCGCGCCTCGACAACGACATGTCATCCGCGGTTTTCGATCGTTACCTCGAATCGCTGGACGCCAACCGCAGTTTCTTCAGTGCTGCTGACATCGCGGAGTTCGAGGCCTATCGCGACAAGCTGGATGACAGCCTGCGTACCGGCAAACTCGAGCCGGCGTTTCAGATCTTCCGCCGTTTCCGCGAGCTGGTCGAATATCGCATCGGCTTCGCCACAGATTTGCTCGAGAGCAACGAGTTCAATTTCGATCGCGACGAGCAATACCAGTTCGACCGTTCCAAGGCCGAGTGGATGCCCGACGGGGCTGCGCTCGACGATCTGTGGCGCAAGCGGGTGAAGAACGACATCCTGTCGCTGCGCCTGTCCGGCAAGGACGAGAAAGAGATCAACAAGACCCTTGGCAAGCGCTACGAAGGGATAGCCCGTCGGGTCAGCCAGATGGCCGCCGAGGACGTGTTCCAGGCGTTCGTCAATGCGTTCACGCTGAGCGTCGAACCGCACACCAGTTATATGTCGCCGCGCCTGTCGGAGAATTTCGATATCGGCATGCGCCTGTCGCTGCAAGGTATCGGCGCGGTGCTGAGCAACGATAACGAGTTCACCGAGATTCAAAGCACGGTACCGGGCGGCCCGGCCGAAAAGAGCGGTGAACTCAAAAGCGGCGACCGCATCGTCGGTGTTGCGCAGGGCGACGGCGGCGAAATGGAAGATGTCATCGGCTGGCGCCTGCAGGACGTCGTCGATCTGATCCGCGGCCCCAAAGACAGCATCGTGCGCCTCAGCATCCTGCCGAAGAGTCAGGGTATCGGCGGGCGTACGCGCGAGGTCACGCTGACCCGCGACGAGATCAAGCTCGAAGACAAGGCAGCCAAGAGCGAGGTGATCGAGGTCGAAGGCGTGCGTCTTGGCGTGGTTGAGATCCCGGCCTTCTACCGTGACTTCGGCGCGCAAGCGGCCGGGGTGGAAAACTTCCGCAGCACCACGCGCGATGTGCGCGCGTTGCTCGACAAGCTGCAATCCGATCGAGTCGACGGCATCATCATCGACCTGCGTCGCAATGGCGGCGGCTCCTTGTCCGAGGCCACCGAACTGACCGGATTGTTCATTGAGAAGGGGCCGGTCGTTCAGGTCAAGGATTCATCAGGCAACGTCGAGATCGAGCGCGACCCCGATCCGGAGCAGGTGTATGCGGGCCCGTTGGCGGTGCTGGTCGACCGCAACAGCGCATCGGCCTCCGAGATCTTTGCCGGCGCAATCCAGGACTACAACCGCGGCCTGATCCTTGGTGAACCGACCTTCGGCAAGGGGACGGTTCAGACCCTGGTCGATCTCGGCCGTTTCCTGCGTTCGCGTGACGACATCGGGCGCCTTCGCCTGACCATGGCGCAGTTCTTCCGCGTACAGGGCGGCAGCACGCAGCACCGCGGCGTGATGCCCGACATCGTCTATCCGACCGCCAAAGGTGCGGCCGAGCACGGCGAACGTGCGCTCGACAATGCCTTGCCCTGGGCATCGATTCAGCCGGCGGAACACCAGTTGCTCGGTGTGCAGTCGGTAACCGAACTGCGCGAGGCGTCGGCGCGTCGGATCGCCAAGAACCCCGGTTTCCGTTTCCTGATCGAGGAAGAGGAAGACCTGATCGACCTGGAAAAGCGCAACACCGTGTCGCTGCGTGAATCGGTACGTCGCGCCGAGTGGGATGAACGCGAACAGTTGCGTTTGGACCGTCGCAACCGGCTGCGCGAGTTCCGCGGTCTGCCGGCGCTCGATAATCTAGACGACGCTGATGAAGAGCGTTTCGTATCCGAAGAAGAAAAGGACGAGGAAGGTATCCAACGCATCATGTTGGAAGAGTCCGCCAATATCCTGGCAGATCAGATTCGTTCGACGCGTCCGCGCACCGCATTGGTCAACTGACACCGAACGCAAACGGCCGACTGTCGTCGGCCGTCATCACTTCGCTATTGTTCAGGCTGCGGGCTGAGTGTGTCAGCTATTCGCCGCGTCACCGTGCGGCGTGCTGTTGGCGCTCTTGTGAATCGAGCGGTCGACACCTTTCTCGATCCATTTACGCACCCGATTGGCATCGCCGAACGGCGTCAGCTTGCCGAAGGAATTCAGCAGCACCAGCACGGTCGGTGTGCCGTTGAACTCGGTATGCATCACCAGGCATCGACCGGCCTCGTTGATGTAACCCGTCTTGGTAATCTGGATATCCCACTTGCCGCTGCGCAACAGGCGGTTGGTGTTCAGGTAGCGCAGCGAGCCGCGACCCTGCTGCGGGCTGACGTGCATCTCGGGGCGCGTGGTCGCTTGGCGGATGCCTTCGTACTGCATCGCGGCGAACACCATCTGCGCAAGATCCTGGGCCGATGCCATGTTGCCCGCGTCCAGTCCGGCCGGGTCGACGAACTGCGATTGGCTCATGCCCAGTTCAGTGGCCTTCGCGTTCATTGCCTTGATGAAAGCCCCCAGACCGCCGGGGTAGGTTCGACCCAACGCGGCCGCCGCACGATTCTCCGACGACATCAGCGCCAGCGTGAGCAACTGGTGGCGTGTCAGGCGAGATCCGACCCGCAGGCGCGAGCCGGTCATCTTGCGCATGTCGCGATCGGCATCGGTGATCTCGATCATCTCGTCGCCGGGTAGCTTGGCGTCAAGAATGACCATGGCAGTCATCAGCTTGGTCACCGATGCAATCGGCATCGCGCGATTCGCCTCGCGCTCATACAGCGTGTTGCCGAAGCGGTCCACCACCAAGGCTGCTTTCGAACGCAGATCGAGTTTGGTGGTTTCGAGTTGCTCCCACAGGCGTAGTGCGCGGCTGCCGTTGGGGCTCTCGGCCCAGACGGATGCCGTCGACAATGCAAGTAGGGAACTCAGTGCGGATGCGAGTACAAGCTTACGCGTTTGCATGGCTCTTAATCATGGCTCAGGTTACCTTTGTTCGCAAACCCGGCAGCGATGAAACTGTGCACCGGGTTATAATCGCGCGCCTTCCCTGCCTCTTCGGGAGACACTGTTGCTCAACTCTGTTCGTAACCGGCTGACGCAGCTTGCCGGTGAAGCCGATATTCAACTACTGCGCGATGGCCGCTTCGGGCTCGAAAAAGAGAGTCTGCGCGTTGCCACGACGGGCGGCATCGCATTGACACCGCACCCGAAGGCGCTTGGATCGGCTCTTACTCATCCAGATATAACGACCGATTACTCCGAAGCTTTGATGGAGTTCATCACGCCGCCGATGACCGACGTCCAATCGGCGCTCGACTACCTGGCTGATCTGCAGGCCTACGTCTACCGTCATCTGGATGACGAGATCCTGTGGGCGACGAGCATGCCGTGCGTTCTGGCGGGTGACGAGAATATCCCGATCGCGCACTACGGTACCTCCAACGCGGGCCGTATGAAACACCTGTACCGGGTTGGCCTGGGTCACCGCTACGGGCGGGTGATGCAGGTGATTGCGGGGGTGCACTTCAACTGGTCTTTCGCCGAGGCGCTGTGGCCGGCGCTGCACAAGATCGAAGGGGGCGAGGGCAGCCTGCGGGCGTTTCGCGATGCGCGTTACATGGGGCAGATCCGTAACCTGCAGCGCTACGGCTGGCTGATTCCGTACCTGTTCGGTGCGTCGCCGGCGGTGTGCAAGTCGTTCTTTCTCGGCCAGGCGACCAACCTGCCGTCGTTCGATGAGACGACCTACTATGCGCCCCATGCCACGTCGCTGCGCATGGGTGACATCGGCTACCAGAACAGCCGCGAAGAGGGCCTGGGTATCAAGGCCTGCTACAACGACGTGCACTCGTACGCCGAGAGTCTGCTGCGCGCGACGATGCAGCCGGCCGAGGCCTGGGAGGCGCTCGGGGTGAAGGTCGGCGACGACTACCGGCAGCTCAACGCCAACATCCTGCAGATCGAAAACGAGTACTACAGCACCGTGCGGCCCAAGCAGGTGCTTGAGGGCTTCGAAAAGCCGAGCCTGGCGCTGAAGAAACGCGGCATCCGCTACATCGAGCTGCGTTCGTTGGACGTCAATGCCTATCATCCGCTCGGCCTGGACGAGACTCAGGGACGCTTCCTCGAGGTGTTTCTGTTGTACTGCCTGCTGGCCGACAGCCCGTTGGTCAGCGTCGGCGAGAAGCGCGAGATCGACCGTAATCTGCTCGATGTCGCGCACCGCGGACGCGAACCGCGACTCACCTTGTACCACCGCGACGTTCGTCTGCCGATGCGCGGTTGGGCGCTGGAAATCCTCGAGTCGATGCTGCCGGTGTGCGAAGCGCTCGATGACATCGAAGGTGGGGCCTGGTTCGAAGACGCGGTGGATATGCAGATTGCGAAGGTCCGCGATCCGCGCCTGACGCCGTCGGCCACGATGCTCGACGAGATGCGCGACAAGGGCGAGAGCTTCTACCAATTCGCCCATCGGCTGTCGTTCCAACACCAGCGCTATTTTCTGCAGCACGCGCTGTCACCGGAGCGGATCAAAGACCTCGATGCCGCGACCGAGAAGTCGCTCGCCGAACAGGCGGCGTTCGAAGCCCAGCCCCAAGTCGACTTCGACCGTTTCCTCGCCGACTACTTCGCACAGACCTGAACGCGTATTCAGCGCGCCCCGCCGCCCGACGCCTTGCGTAGTATCCAATCCATCTGCCGGGTGCCGAGGAAACGCCGCAGCACGTTGAACAACACCGTGGGTGTGGTTACCGGGTAACGCGCGCGGGGTCTATCGCTCTCCAGCGCGTGGATCACTTTTTCCAGCACCGCCTCCGGTGGCAGGGTGAAACGGCTGGTATCGCCTTCATGCGCGAGACGCGCCTCCATTGCCCGGTAGTTGTCGCGGTGGGCACTGTTTTCAGCGTCGATGTTCGCCTTGTAGTGGCGGAAGGCGTTCTCACGGAAGCGGCTGCTGATCGGCCCCGGTTCGATCAGGCTCACATGGATGCCGCTGTCGTGCAGCTCCAAGCGCAGCGTGTCGCTCAGCCCTTCGAGCGCGAACTTCGAACAGTTGTAGGCGCCGCGATAGGCCATCGCAACCAGCCCCAGCACCGAGCTGTTGTGAATGATGCGACCTTCGCCGTGGCGACGCATGCTCGGCAAGATCAGGCGCGTCAGCTCATGCGTGCCCAACAGGTTGGTGCGCAGCTGGGCTTCGAGGACCTCCCAGGTCAAATCTTCCACCGCCCCAGGTTGGCCGTAGGCGCCATTGTTGAACAGGCCGTAAAGGCGGCCATCGGTCGTGGCGAGCACCTGTTCGGCGGCGGTGCGAACGGATTCGGGTCGGTCCAGGTGCAGCTCGATTGCCTCCAGGCCGGCCTCGCGCAACGCCTCGATGTCTTCCGGTTTGCGGGCGCTGGCGATCACCCGATGGCCACGTGCGTTAAGACCCAACGCCACGCAGCGGCCAATGCCGCTGGAACAACCCGTTACGAAGATCGATCGCTTGTTCATTTTGATGAATACGAACCTAAAGCAGAACTAAAGTTTTCGCCGCCACATCCGCTACGCAGCTCATGAACTCGCGCCGCCGGCAGGGACGGTGTCGCCGGAGCTCGTTCTCTAGGAGGTTAATCGGTGGATATCGCTACGCTCGTCGGCCTGCTCGGCGGCTTCGGCATTATTATCGGCGCAATCGCCACTGGCGGCGACGTGATGTTGTTCGTCAACGTCCCGTCCATTCTGATTGTTGTCGGCGGCACCTTCATGGTGACCCTGATGCAGGTCTCGCTGGCCGACTTTCTCGGCTCGTTCGCCATCGGCCTGAAAGCATTCCTGTACAAGGTAGACGACCCCAAGAAACTGATCGAAGAAGCGGTCGGCCTGGCCGACGTCGCGCGCAAGAACGGCTTGCTGGCACTCGAAGGCCAGGAGATCTCCAACGAATTCATGCAAAAAGGCATCGGATTGTGCGTCGACGGCCACGATCCGGCGCTGGTGCAGAAGATGTTGACCAAGGACATCGACCTGACCATTCAGCGCCACGAGGTTGGTCAGCGCATGTTCAAGAACATGGCGGTGATGGCACCGGCGATGGGCATGATCGGTACCCTGGTCGGCCTGGTGCAGATGCTGGCGAACATGTCCGACCCGGCGGCGATCGGTCCGGCAATGGCGGTAGCCCTGCTGACCACGCTGTATGGCGCCGTCATCGCGAACGCCTTTGCCCAGCCAATGGCCGACAAGCTCGGCCGCGCCAGCGAGCTGGAGCAGACCAACAAATCCCTGATCCTCGAAACCATCGCCGGCATCCAGGAGGGCATGAACCCGAAGGTGCTGGAGCAACTGCTCGGCACGTATCTACCACCGAAGAAGCGCGTCGAAGGCGAGTGAGGTCGCATTAGATGGCAGACGATTGCCCGAAATGCGAAGAAGGCCTGCCGCCATGGATGGGCACCTTCGCCGACTTGATGTCGCTGTTGATGTGCTTCTTCGTGCTGCTGCTGTCGTTCGCCACGATCGATGCCGTGCGCTTCAAAAAAATGGCTGAATCGATGCGCGATGCGTTCGGTGTGCAGCGCGAGATTCCCGCTGCGGAGATCGTCAAGGGCGTCAGCGTGATCAAGATGGAATGGAGTCCGACGGTTTCCGAGCAGGCGGTGATCACCGAGATCCGCCAGGAGACCAGCGAGGTCGAAGAAAAGCATCTGAAGATGCACGACGCCGAAAAGGATAAGCCCGAAGAGGGCGAGAACGAGCAGCAGGAAAAACAGCAGGACATCAAAGATCAGCAGCAGCTGAGCGCCGAACAACAGCAAGACATCGATGAGCAGTTGGCGATGCAGGCGGCGCAGGAACAGATGGAGAAAGACCTGGCCGAGCAGTTTGCCGAACTGCAGGACTCGCTCGATCCCGAGGTAGAAGCCGGCCTGGTCACCCTGGAGAAGAAGGAAGGCACGATCATTATCCGCATCCAGGAGAAAGGCTCGTTCGGCTCCGGCAGCGCCAGCCTGGACCCGGACTTCCACAAGGTGATGGACCGCATCAGCAAGGTGCTGGCGCCCAAGCCCGGCAAGATCATGGTGGCCGGTCATACCGACAATATCCCGATTCGAACCGGGCGTTTCCGCTCCAACTGGGAGCTGTCCTCGGCGCGCGCGGTTACCGTGCTGCATTCGTTGCTGCGCAACAAAGACATCGCCGAGAACCGGGTGGTGGTGCAAGGCTTTGCCGACACCCACCCGCTGGTGGCGAACGATTCGCCGCAGAACCGCGCTAAGAACCGCCGGGTCGAGCTGATCCTGTCGCGTGCGGTTGGCGAAAATTTCGATGACATTCAGGAACTGGGCCCGCAAGTGCCCGAGAGTGGCGAAAATGAGTGACGAACCGACGCAGGTATCGGCCAACGAGGAAAGGCGCAGCTATTTTCGTATCGACGACACGGTACGCATGAGTCTGCGGCGCGTACCGCCGGAAGAACTGGCGGCACGTCTGGATCGACTCGATCACGACCTGGCGGGGTCGTTCACAGTGATGTCGAGCCTGACCGCGATCACTGCGCAGATGACCGCCAGCCTGCGGCGGATCGAAAACCGCGACGCCGATCTGGCCGCCTACTTGCGGGCGATCGACCAGAAGATCGAGGTTATCGGGCGCGCCTTCATCGCCCAGGAGCCGGAACTGGCGGCTGAAGCGGCCACCGCCGTCAACCTGAGCGCCGGTGGTATGAGCGCGGTGGTCGACGAGATCTACGAACCGGGCACCGAACTGGAGATCCGCCTGCTGCTGTTTCCGTCCTTCACCGGCCTGATGATCTACGGCACGGTCGTAGAGTGCAGCCCCGTGGAAGAGAGCGAAGGCAGTAAGTATCTGGTCCGCATGGAATTTTCCCATATCCGAGAACAGGATCGCGAGTTGCTGATCCGGCATTTGCTGCGTTGTCAGAGCCGTCAACTGCGTGATCGCAACGAAGACGAAGAGCTATGAGCCTGCAAAAACCCGATGCCGATGAACTCGCCGAAGCCCTGTGCGCCGCCGATGCCATGCGTGCACAGAATGACGACCCGCACCACGTGGCCATTGCGCTGCATTACCTGAACGATCGCTGCCAGGACCTGGAGTCGCTATTGACGGTGGTCGACCGCTATCTGCGTTTTGGTCTGCCGGAGCACGAATTGTCTGAGATGCGCCTGTTGGTGGATCGTTTGCGCGAAGGCGGTTCGTCTCGCCGCCGGCACCCCAGCGTCGACGACTCGCTGCCCATCTGAGCGAAGCACGCGCGGCCCCGGCTTGAAATCGAAGCCGATGCCCCAAACTCTGAAAAAGTGTCGGTGATACAGCGGGATATCGCCCCGTCAGGCGCCCCTTTCGGTGGCTGTTGCAGCTTCTCCCGGTAAATCCCGCTGTGATAATATTTCCGCAATACGCACTTTTTGGGGATTGTGATAATGCCTTTCTACGAGTATCGCTGCGGCAGTTGCGGCCATGAGTTCGAGGCCATGCAGAAGATGAGCGATGCCGCGCTCACCGATTGCCCGGAATGCGCAAAGCCCGAGCTGGTAAAACTGATCTCGGCAGCCGGTTTCCGCCTGAAGGGCGGCGGCTGGTACGAAACCGATTTCAAGAGCGGCGCGAAGAAGAACGTCGCTGAATCGAAGGGCAGTGGCGAGAAGTCCGGCGGTCACGCCTGCGGCACCGGTAGCTGCCCGGCCTGCAACTGATTTACGAATAACCTTACAATAGCTTGATCAAAGGCGCCCCGAGATGGGGCGCCTTGTCTTTTGAATTCGGGAAATATGCCATGCGCAGCCATTACTGCGGTGAAGTGAACACTGCACATATCGACCAGACCGTGGAATTCAGCGGCTGGGTGAACCGTCGCCGCGACCACGGTGGTGTCATCTTTATCGATCTGCGTGACCGCAGCGGCCTGGTGCAGGTGGTATACGACCCCGATCTGCCGGATGTATTCGCTATCGCCGAGCAGGTGCGCAACGAATTCGTCGTGCGTGTGAAGGGCCGCGTCCGCGCCCGCCCCGAGGGCACGGTCAACCCCGATCTGCCGACCGGCGAGGTCGAAGTCCTGGGTCTCGAACTCGAGATTCTGAACCGTGCCGAAACACCGCCGTTCCAGCTCGATGACGATGACACCTCCGAAGAGCTGCGCCTGCGCTATCGCTATGTCGATCTGCGCCGCCCGGTGATGCAGGAACGCATCATGCTGCGTGCGCAGACCACGCGTGCCTTGCGCCGTTATCTCGACGACCAGGGCTTCCTCGACATCGAGACGCCGATGCTGACCCGCGCCACGCCGGAAGGCGCACGCGATTACCTGGTGCCGAGCCGCGTGCATGCCGGCAAGTTCTTCGCGTTGCCGCAGTCGCCGCAGTTGTTCAAGCAGCTGCTGATGATGTCGGGCATGGATCGTTACTACCAGATCGTGCGCTGCTTCCGTGATGAAGACCTGCGCGCCGACCGCCAGCCCGAATTCACCCAGCTCGACCTCGAGATGTCGTTCATGAGCGAAGACGAGATCATGAACCTGATGGAGGGCATGATCCGCAACCTGTTCGACAGCGTGCTTGGTGTACAACTGCCTGATCCCTTCCCGCGCATGAGCTACGAAGAATCGATGCGCCGCTTCGGTTCCGACCGTCCCGATCTGCGTTGTCCGCTGGAGCTGATCGACATCGCCGACCTGATGGACGGTGTCGAGTTCAAGGTGTTCGCCGGGCCGGCCAAAGATCCGAAGGGTCGTGTGGTCGCGATGCGCGTACCCAACGGGAGCACCTTGAGCCGCAAGGACATCGACGAGTACACCAAGTTCGTCGGCATCTACGGTGCGAAGGGCTTGGCCTATGTGAAGGTCAACGACGTCGCGCAGGGACGTGAAGGGCTGCAGTCGCCGATCCTCAAGTTCCTGACCGATGCGGCGATCGACGGCATCATGCAGCGCACCGGTGCGCAGAACGGCGACCTGATCTTCTTCGGTGCCGACAAGAAGACGATCGTCAACGAGGCGATCGGTGCCTTGCGCGTCAAGGTGGGCAACGATCTCAACCTGATGGAAGGCGAATGGAAGCCGTTGTGGGTCGTCGACTTCCCGATGTTCGAATGGGACGAAGGCGAGGGCCGCTGGCAGGCCTTGCACCACCCGTTCACGGCACCCAAAGCTGACCAGCTCGATCAGCTGCAATCGGCGCCGGGCGAATGCCTGTCGCGCGCCTACGACATGGTGCTCAACGGCACCGAGGTCGGTGGCGGCTCGATCCGTATCCACCAGCAGGAAGTCCAGGAGAAGGTCTTGCACCTGCTGGGTATCGAAGAACAGGAAGCGCAAGAGAAATTCGGCTTCCTGCTCAACGCGCTGAAGTTCGGTTGTCCGCCGCACGGTGGTCTGGCCTTCGGTCTCGACCGCCTGGTCATGCTGATGTGCGGTGCCTCTTCGATTCGCGATGTCATGGCGTTTCCGAAAACCCAGAGCGCGAGCTGCCTGCTCACCCAGGCGCCTTCAGAGGTGTCGCAAGGCCAATTGCGCGAGTTGCATCTGCGCGTGCGTACGCCGCAGGCGGCGGAGAAGAAGGCCGAAGCCTGATGGCAGGCGGGAATGCGGCACGCGCGATGCTCGGTGTGCCGCAAGCCTGTTTCAGCGGCGCTCACCGGATGCGGTAGCGCCTGCCAGTCAGCGCAATGAGCAACAACATCTATAAGCGTCCTGAATCGGTTCTGATTCTCGTCTGTACGCGCGACGGTGACGTGTTGTTGATGGAGCGCACGCAGCCGCGCGGTTTCTGGCAGTCGGTGACCGGGTCGTTGAACTGGGATGAGACTGCAGCGGCGGCCGCACGTCGTGAGCTGCGTGAAGAAACCGGGCTGAAGGCAGGCCAGCGGTTGATCGATCTGCATCGTGGTGAACGCTTTCCGATCGTGTCGCCGTGGCGGGCGCGCTACGCACCCGATGCCCGCTTCAATCGCGAGCATTGGTTCCTTGTCGAGCTGGCATCGCGTCGCATGATTCGTCTCGACCCCAAAGAACACCGCCAGTATCGCTGGCTGCCGGCCGACAAGGCGGCGCAACTCGCGTCATCCTGGACCAACCAGAAGCTGATCAAGGCGTGGGCCGGCAGGCGCGGCAGCCGACGCCTTCGCTGATCAGCTCGTCTATCGTTCTTCGCCCGCGATCATTCCGGCCATTCGATCCGGTCCCACAGTTTCTGCAGGCGCTGCGCCTTGTCAGGGTTCAACCAGCGAACATAGCCAATGCGACCGGCCAGATGCGACCTGAAATCAGGATGCGCATCGCGGTTCTGGCTTGCCGGTCCGAAACGTATGCAATTGTTCAGGATCGCTTTCAAGCGATCGAAGTCACGCCGGTCGATATTGGGTTTCTGATTGACCACGACGCCGGCTATCCGCTGACGTTGCGACTCGCGCATCAATCGCGTCTTGCGGTGATTGATGCGAAATCCTTCTTCCAGCGCGATCGCAGCGATCAGTCGTTCGAGGAATGGGGACAGGTGAGCGAGCTCAGGGCCACCGGAGATCGCGAGATCGTCGGCGTAGCGTGAGTAGTTGAGGCCGTGACGCTCAGCCAGCCGTTGCAGCCGGTGATCGAAACGCCATGCGCACAGGTTGGCCAAGGCCGGTGACGTCGGCGCGCCTTGCGGCAGGTGTTTGAATTTGAGCAGCTGTCGTTGATGCCAGGAGGGTGCGTGTTGTTCGAACGCCGCCAGATAAGGCGAGGTGGCGTGGGTGCAGATGCCCTGCAAAACCCTGGCGACAGGATGCGGATAGCCCAAACAGCGAAACAGCGCGCCGACGCGCAATACCGGCACCGAGTGAAAGAAGTCCTTGAGGTCCAGGTGGAGCACATTCGGCTGGCCGGTGTGCAGTTGCGCAAAGCTGCGGCAGGAGCGACGGCGGCAAAAGCCGTGCGCACTCGGGTGGGGCGGCACGCGGTCGAGCAGCTCCTTGAGTATCTGGCGCTGGATCGTTTTGAGTCGCACCTTGGGTATCTCGATCAGGCGCCGCTCTCCGGAAGGCTTGGCGATCCAGCGATAGCGGTAGTGGTGGAGCTTCGCATTGCGCTGCGTGGCCTGCCGCCCGTGCAGGTCGGCAAACCAATCCAACTCGTGGCGATGCAGGCCCAGCCAGGTGCAGACGTCTTTGCTGGTTTCCAGCTGCGGCAAAGGAAACGTGTGCAGGCCGTCGGGTGGCGGCGCCATGACCGGTGCATCGAGCAGAATGCTCGGGCTGCCCGTGCTCTCGATCTTGTCCCAGCTGACATGGAACAGATCGTCGGACTCGAAGAAAGCCGCCAGTTCGTTGCTCGACGGAGGCTGGCGTCGATCGAAATGAAACAGCAGGCGCGCAGCGATCGTTGCCGGGTCCGGCGAGCCGCCGTCGAGCGCGCGGTCGAGGCGGTCGATCAACGCGTCTTTGGTCCATGCGCCGGTGCCGATGGATATCGCCAGTCGCCGCGCTTTGTTGCTGAATCGAGACACCTGGCTTCCTTTACGGTGTGAGGTTGTGGCCGGCCTCCGACCAGGCTCGTGATGCCGGTACACGCCTTGCGCGCAGCGCAGGGGCGTACCGGCGACGTAATGCACAGATGTTGTCGATCACCCCGGGGTTACCCCGGAGCATCCCAGCGCAACATTGGTTGGCCGAGAGAATCTCGGAGAACCGGCCACGTCGTGCATGGTCGGAAGCACGCCAGGCGAAGTCAACCGCATGAACTTTTCATTTCAGTTGCAATAACCGTTTCGTTCGCAAGGTCCTTCTGTGGACGCCCCGTTCCGAGTGCACCGGGCTGGTCGTCGTTTATTTGGCGCTCGCCGACCATGGCGGTGCGGGCCATCAGCAACCCAGAGGAGACTTTCATGAAATCCAAGACCTTGCGAAGCAGGGGGCTTCGCGTTGGCGCGGTGGCAGGATTGGCGTTGACCGCGCTCGCCGGCGGCGCAGCGACGGCCGCACCGATCAATTTCAAGATAACCGTGGAAAACCTGTCACCGGACGGCGGCACGTTGATCACCCCGTTATGGTTCGGCGTGCATGACGGCAGCTTCGACCTGTACGACAGCGGTGTCGCCGCCTCGGCCGAGCTGGAACGTCTGGCCGAAGACGGCAACCCGGGGCCGTTGAGCGCGGCATTCGCCTCGACCACCGGCGGGCTGATCGATGGCGTGGTGTTCGGGCCGGGTGTCGGGCCGGGCTCACCGCCGATCTTCGGTCCGGGCGGCTCGGCCAGCGCGACTTTCAGCTACGACTTCGGCACATCGCCCTCGGCGTTTTTCAGCTATGCCTCGATGGTCATCCCAAGTAACGACGCCTTTATCGCCAACGGCAACCCGCTGGCCTTGCCGCTGTTCGATGCGGTCGGCGGCTTTCAGGGCCTCGACATCATCGTGCTCGGTAGCCAGGTGCTGGATGCCGGCACCGAGGTGAACGATGAGATCCCGGAGAATGTCGCCGCACTGGCTCAGGCGGCACCGGACACCGGCGTGACCGAAAACAGCGTTGTCGGGCTGCATCCTGGGTTTCTCACCGATGGAAACATTCTGGCGGCGATACCGAACGGTGACTTCACCCAGGCCGGCTACCAGGTGGCGCGCATCCGGGTCGAGCAGATTCCGGTACCGGGCCCCTGGTGGTTGTTCGGTGCGGGCTTGACTGCGCTCGGTGTGCGGCGTCTGACTGCCTGATGTGTGCAGGGCTCGCGCGGCATTCGCCGCGTGGGCTCTGCATCTCGATCACCAGTCGTCGTTCGAACGTTTAGGCTGCTGCGGCGCGGGTGGTGGATTGGGCGAGTTGGGCACGATCGCGATCTCGTCACCCGGGTCGAGCTTGGTGAAGGGTTCGGCAAACTGCTTGTTGACGGTGATCCGCACGTACTCCGGGTTGAACAGGTAGCCGCGGTCGCCTTTGACGCGCTGCAACCAACCCAACAACTGTTCGACCGTCTCGACCGTGTCCGGCGGCTTCACCTCTTCGGCCTCTTTGCCCATCTTGTTGGCCAGGTAGGCGAAGTACATCAGCTTGACCTTGCGTTCGGTGTCGGGGGCGCCGGCCAGACGTTGGCCGCTGCGGTCGTAGCCTGCAGCCGCCAACTTGTCGAGATAGGCCTGCCAGTTGGCCTCCTGGTTCACGCCCAGGTCGTAAAGCGTTTCCCAGGAATAGATGCCGGTATCGTGGCCGTCGTCGAACGCGATGCGGATGGCGTAACTGCCTTGCGGCTCGATGCTGTCGATATTGACGTTCTCTTTGCCGACCTCTGGCATGCCGCGTGTTCTGACCTCGGCCGAATGCGAGTTCACGCGCAGGTACTCGCAAGGTAGCGAGAAGGTCTTGCCGTCGGAGAAAGCAATGTTCAGCAGCCGCGATTTGCGGTGCAGATTGATCTCGGTAGGTACCGGTCCTTTGCTGTTTTCGGTCACGCCTGGTCTCTCGTCGCTGCGGCGATCGAGCGAAGCGCCTTACGCGATTCAGTCGATCGGATATCGAGGCGCGGATGGTTGCACGGCGTCAGCAGTCGATCAACTGTGCAAGCTGCGCGGAATTCAGGCGGCGCCCTTGTCGACAGCGCGGCTGCCGGATGTCAGCGCGGCAGTGGCCTCGTTGGCCAGGGCGCAAAATTGTTTGAATCCCTGTTCGCTGAGGTTGTCGCCGTCGCCGTACAGCAGGCCGAGCGGCCGGTTGTTGACGAACAACGAGACCATGTAGGCGCCGCTCGGGCCGAGCAGCTTGCGCAGCGAGGTCGGCAAATACGGCAACAGCTTCTTGGCGTTGCTGCGGTTCAGCCAGACGCTTTGCGGTTTGGCCATGAGCATGCTGAACAGCGTCTTCTCGCCGAGATCCAGGTCGAGCTTGCGCAGGCCGTCAGCCGGATCGCCGCCCAAGGCCAGGCGGGTGCGCAGGCGGCTGCGGTCGCGGTTGAGCATGGCGAACATCACGCGACCCGCGCCCGCATCCTGACGAATTTTTCGCATCACTGCCGCCAGCGTGCTTTGCAGATCGTTGCCCGGTGCGGCTTGCTCGGTCTTGCGCGCTTTGTTCTTGCGGCGTTCGAAGAAATCGAGCGCATCGGCCTCGTCCAGCGGACATTCGCCCGGCAGCATGGCCAGGTTGAAGGCAGGTAGCGGATAGCCGACGTGGTGCAGCGACTGTGCGGCATCGGCGATGGATCGGTGCAGCCAGGCGGTGGCCTTGTCGGCGTCGAGACGCAGGAACTCGGCCAGGGGCTCGGCCACATCGTCCAGGGGGCCTCCGCCCCATCCGACCATGCTTGCCTGCGCGAGCCGGTCGGCCAGGCGGACCAGCTTGGGGCGGTTGTTGATGCCGTCGGCGGTTCCCAGGGAATCGCGGGCCAGCGAGGGAAACGCCCAGCGCTCGGCAAGGAAGGTGTTGATCGTAGCCGGTGGCTCACCCAGTTCGGCACCGAGCGCAATCTCGATCGGCACGCCGTCCTGCACCGCGTTGGTGGCGCGTTTGGCCGATACCGGGTCGGTTGCCCACAGCGCCATCATCGCGGGCTGCTGCAGCAGCGCGGCGGTGAGGATCTCGCCGCTAACCTCGGTACGTGTGGCGTTGCACAGGTCGCCGGCGAGCATTGCGGCGTGCGCCGCTTGGCTGTAGGCGTTCTCGCGACCAATGGTGCGCGGCGTGCGCTGGGTTTCGATGCTGGCGATCGGCAGCGATTCGATCAGGCTGCGAAAGGCGTCCTGGCCCATCAGCGAAACCGCATGGGCAGGGTCGGCGACCCGCTCGAAGGCGCCGGGGCGCACCTTCTCGAGACGACGAAACACCGCAGTAGCTGCCGCCGGGTCGCTCAACAGCACCGGTTGCAGTTGCGGATTGCGTGTCGTGTCGGTGTCCAGCAGCTCACGCAGCGCCCGCCCGGTTTCAGGCATGATCGGCAGCGTGGCGTCGGCGAGGCGATTGCGGTCGGCTTTCATTCGCAGGCGGATTGCGGAAACTCCTTGGTTGACGGCCGAAACCCCTCGAACTTGAACGCTGCCGCGCGTGTCCGGCGGTGCTAAAATCCGGCGATTCGCGCCGCGAGGCGCTTCAATTCAGCAGTTTGGGATGACGAGGTAGGGGCATGGCAGGTCACAGTAAGTGGGCCAACATCAAGCACAAGAAGGCGGCCAACGACAAAAAACGCGGAAAACTCTGGTCGAAGCTCATTCGTGAGGTCACGGTGGCAGCCAAAGAGGGTGGTGGCGATATCAACGCCAACCCGCGTTTGCGCTTGGCAGTCGACAAGGCGCGCGGCGCCAACATGCCCAACGACACGGTCGAGCGCGCGATCAAGCGCGGTGCGGGCGGCGAAGACGATACCAACTATGACGAGATCCGCTACGAAGGTTACGGCCCGGGCGGCATCGCCATCATCGTCGATTGCATGACCGACAATCGCAATCGCACCGCCTCTGAGGTGCGTCACGCGTTCACCAAGCACGGCGGCAACCTGGGCACCGATGGCTCGGTCGCCTACATGTTCAACAAGAAGGGCATCATCAGCTACGGCCCCGGCGCCGACGAAGACGCCATCATGGAGGCCGCGCTCGAGGCCGGCGCCGAGGACGTGGTCGGCAACGATGATGACTCGGTCGATGTCTACACCCTGCCGGAAACCTTCTCGGACGTGCTCGAGGCGATGCGTAACGCGAACTTCGAACCGGATAACGCCGAAGTCACGTTCGAGGCCGACACCAACGCACCGGTCGACAAAGACGGCGCCGAGACGTTGTTGCGCCTGGTCGATTTCCTCGAAGACCTCGACGACGTACAGGACGTGTACCACAACGCCGACATCGCGCCGGAGATTCTCGACGAGCTGGAAGGCTGATCGCGGGTGACGCGTGTACTCGGCATCGACCCCGGCTCGCGGGTGACCGGTTTCGGACTGATTGAAACCGACGGGGTGCGCAGCCGTCATCTGCATTCCGGTTGTATCCGTACCGCGTCGGGTGAGTTTCCGGCGCGCCTGGGCGAGATCTTCAACGGCATCCGTGACGTGCTGTCCGAATGGCAACCGCAGGAGGTCGCCATCGAGCAGGTGTTCGTATCGCGCAATGCCAGCTCGGCGCTCAAGTTAGGCCAGGCGCGGGGTGCGGCGATCAGCGCGATCGTCACCCACGGTCTGCCGGTATTTGAATACACGCCGGCGGCCGTCAAACAGGGGCTGGTTGGCAACGGCCGCGCCGAGAAGGAGCAGGTGCAGCACATGGTGCGCGTGATACTCAGCATGCAGACGTCGATGTCGCTCGACGAATCCGACGCCTTGGCGATCGCGCTGTGCCATGCGCACAGCAACGCCACCCGCCGCATCATCGAGGGCGCACAATGATCGGACGTCTGCGCGGACGCGTCCTCGCCAAGCAACCGCCATCGCTGCTGCTCGACGTCAACGGCGTCGGCTACGAGATCGAGGCGCCTATGTCGACCTTCTACGTGTTGCCGGCCGGCAACGAAGAGGTCGTGCTGCATACCCATCTCTCCGTACGCGAAGACGCGCATGTGTTGTACGGCTTTGCGCGCGAGGCCGACCGCACCCTGTTCCGTGCCTTGCTCAAGGTCAGCGGTGTCGGCGGCAAGATGGCCCTCGGCGTGCTGTCGGGCATGACCGCCGAGGAGTTCAACCAGGCGGTGCAGGCCGGCGATATCGCTGCGCTGACGCGCCTGCCTGGGGTCGGCAAGAAGACCGCCGAACGCCTGGTGGTCGAGATGCGCGACAAGCTCGACAAGCTGGGTATCGGCATGAGCTCGCAACCCGGTGCCGTGGTGGCCGCCGAGACCGCACCGACCGGCGCCGATCAGGATGCGGTCAGCGCCCTGATCGCGTTGGGCTACAAACCGCCGGAGGCCAGCCGCATGGTCAGCAAGGTCTTTGAAGATGGCATGGATACCGAAGAGATCATCCGTGCCGCGTTGAAGGGCAGCGTCAAGTAGCGATCTTGCCCCGCCGCGGGGAACCGCGCATCGCTGCGGAACAGGCTGCGGCATCGGCCTGTCGGAACCTTGGTAAGAGATGAATTGGCTACGCCGGTTCGAAATCGCGATAGGGGAAACCGATGCATAGACGCCGTTTCTTAGCGACCCTCGGTGCAAGCTTGGCCGCGCTTGGCTTGCCGCGACTGGCGGTGGCGCGCCCGCAGGGCATCCTGACCAAAGCCATTCCCACTACTGGCGAAGCCATTCCGGCCATCGGCATGGGCACCTGGATCACGTTCAACGTCGGTGGCGACCCGCAGGCACGCGCGCAACGGGTCGATGTGCTGCGTACCTTCTTCGAATTGGGCGGCGGCATGGTCGACTCGTCGCCGATGTACGGTTCGGCCGAGGCGGTGGTCGGTCACTGCCTGGAGGCGCTCGGCAGCCCGCAGGAGCTATTTAGCGCGACCAAGGTGTGGACGTCGTCCGGCGAGGATGGGCCTGCCGAGATCGAGACATCGCGTGAGCTATGGGGCATCGATGGATTCGACCTGTTGCAGGTTCACAACCTGCTGGCCTGGGAAGACCACCTGCAGACGCTGCTGGAGATGAAGGCACAAGGCAGGTTGCGCTATGTCGGTGTGACGACGTCGCACGGCCGACGCCACGGCGACATCGAACAGGTGATGCGCACGCAGCCGATCGATTTCGTGCAGGCGACCTACAACATCGCCGACCGCGAGGTCGAACAGCGCATCCTGCCGCTGGCCGCCGAGCGCGGCATTGCGTTCATCGCCAACCGGCCGTTTCAACGCGGCGACCTGATCGACCATGTGAAGCGTCACCCGCTGCCGCCATGGGCAGCCGAGATCGATTGCGACAATTGGGCAGCCTTTCTGCTCAAGTTCATCGTGTCGCATCCGGCCGTGACCTGCGCAATCCCGGCGACCAGTCGGGCCGATCACATGCGCGAGAACATGGGGGCGCTGCGCGGACGTTTGCCCGATGCAGCGATGCGCGGGCGCATGATCGATTACGTGCGCAGCCTTTGATGGGGAACTGGTCCGACTACGCGCTTGCCGACTTTCTGATGTTCGCGCCGGATACCTACTTCCGGCTGTACGAACGCATCAATGCCGACGGGTGGCCGTTTGCGCTCGTCGCAACGGTCGGGCTGCTGATCGCGATCGGTCTTGCTGCACGTCAGTCGGGTAGGGCTGCAAGCGCAATACACTGGGTGTTGGCGGTCGTGTGGGCCTTTGTCGCCTGGGCGTTCTTCTATCGGCTGTACGCGCCGATCAATCTCGCCGCGAGCTGGTTTGCCGCGGGCTTTTTGGTCGAAGCCCTGGCGCTGGTGATTGCCGGATGGGCGGCGACGGCCCAGGCGAGTCTACGGATCAACCCGTGGGCGCTTGCCCTGCTGGGGTATGCACTGATCGTGCATCCACTGACCGCTGCGGCACTTGGCAGAGATTGGGCGGGCGTCGAACTGTTCGGCCTGGCGCCCGACCCGACGGCCCTGGCGACGTTGGCCGTGCTGCTGATGTGCACGGGCAAAGCCGTCGCTGTGGCGCGAGTCATTCCGCTGTTATGGTGTGTGATAAGCGGGCTGACCTATGCGGCAATGGATCTGCCCTACGCATGGGCAACGCCGGCGATCGCATTGCTGGCAACGGTCGGCGCCTGGTGGTCGCGACGTCGTCGGCTGGAAGGGTTCACGCAATAACGTTGGCTTCAATCTTGCCGCGGTGTCGATGGCCGCGTCAGGCGGGGCCTATCGGCCGGAGTAACGCATCGACTTGGTGCAATAAAAAAATTTCGCGCGCGAGTTGGGCGCCGGATTCGGGAGACTATGTCGTGAAATTGAAGAAGCTGTTGAAAAAAACGCACAAGGTACAAATCGTCAACGAACCGATCGATGTCGGCGTCGTTTCCAAGCCGGTGCTGATGACCCTGTTCGAGGCGCGTGAGATCTCGCCGCACGGCAAGGCGATGGGGCCGCTCGGTGGCATCGATCTCACCGGTTACGGCGAATACCGATTGACCCTGCGCTTTGTCGGCGAGCCGGGCACGCCGTTTTCGCTGCAGGAACTGTTTGGGCCGGCCGGCTCGGTCGATCAACTCAAGTTCGAACTCGGCGGCGGTCAGATCGGCCCCGAGGGTGTGCTCAACTATCGGGCGCGCTTCGACATTTTCGGGCCGCGCAATCTGTTCGTGCAGATCACCAACGATGGCGAAGCGGCGTTCAGTGTCGATGGCAGCCTGTACGCGGTGCGTTGATACCGCTCGGGCCTCAAGCCGCTGATTTGCATGGATTGACGCGGCTTGACGGACCGGCCGGCGATTCCCCTCGTACCGGCGGCGCGGTTCCGCCATAATCGGTGGAACTTCGCCACACGCCTGCCAAATGCAAGACGCCGATCGCCTCATCAGTGCTGAATCCGCGGCCGACGATGCCGCTATCGACCGCGCCATACGCCCCAAGACACTGGCCGAATACGTCGGTCAGCCTGCGGTGCGCGAGCAGATGGAGATCTTCATCCCGGCGGCGCGCGATCGCGGCGAGGCGCTTGATCACGTACTGATCTTCGGTCCGCCAGGGCTCGGCAAGACCACGCTGTCGCACATCATCGCCAACGAGATGGGCGTGAATCTGCGCCAGACCTCCGGCCCGGTGCTCGAGCGCCCCGGCGATCTGGCCGCCCTGTTGACCAACCTCGAACCGCACGATGTGCTGTTCGTCGACGAGATCCATCGCCTGAGCCCGGTCGTCGAAGAGGTGCTGTACCCGGCGATGGAGGACTACCAACTCGATATCGTGATCGGCGAGGGCCCTGCGGCGCGCTCGATCAAGGTCGATCTGCCGCCATTCACCCTGGTGGGTGCGACCACACGCGCCGGCCTGCTGACCTCGCCGCTGCGCGACCGCTTCGGCATCGTGCAGCGCCTCGAGTTCTACTCGGATGCCGAACTCGGCCGCATCGTCGGTCGCTCGGCCGGCATTCTCGGCGTCGATATCACGCCCGAAGGCGCCGCCGAGATCGCGCGCCGTTCACGCGGCACACCGCGCATCGCGAACCGTCTGCTGCGGCGCGTGCGTGACTATGCACAGGTGAAATCGCACGGCCAGGTCACCGCCGAGGTGGCCGATGCGGCACTCAAGATGCTCAAGGTCGATGCCAACGGCTTCGATCAGATGGACCGTCGCCTGCTCAAGGCGGTGATCGAGAAGTTCGACGGCGGACCGGTCGGCCTCGATAACCTCGCGGCGGCGATCGGTGAAGAGCGTGGCACGATCGAAGACGTGCTCGAACCCTACCTGATCCAGCAGGGCTTTTTGATGCGCACACCGCGCGGCCGCATGGCGACGCGCGCGTCTTTCATCCACTTCGGGCTGCAGCCGCCGAAGGCCAGCGATGCGCCGGATCTGTTCGCCGACCTGGCCGACGACTGAATTTCACACACTGAACTTATTCATTGTGCTTCAGCCTAATAGCGGCAATCGGATAGAATCCGCGCGAACTTTCGCAGGTCGCCGGTGCGATGGATAGCGGTGAATGGCATGTCGAGGCACGCGGTGCCGATCATGCGAACTGCGGTTAACAGCAGGGCAGTGCATTGAGCGTGTTTAAATGGCCCGTTCGGGTCTACTACGAAGATACCGATGCCGGTGGCGTGGTGTATTACGCCAATTACCTGCGATTCCTCGAGCGCGCGCGTACAGAATGGCTGCGCGATCAAGGGTTTGAGCAAAATGCCCTGATCCGTGACTCCGGGATCGTGTTCGCGGTTCGTCATGTCGAAATCGATTATCTTCTGCCGGCGCGTTTTGACGACGAATTGGTCGTCGAAGCCCGAATCGATTCGGTCAGCAAAGTCAGTATGACCTTCGCTCAGCGCATCGTGCGCGAGCCCGACACCGTGTTGAGCGAGGCCTCGGTGAAGGTCGTGTGCCTGGACAAAGAACGATTCCGCCCGGTGCCGATACCGGAACCTATCCGCGAGAAAATTAAGAATGCACAGTAGTGATCTTTCGTTCGTCAGCCTGATACTCAACGCCAGCTTCGTCGTCCAGCTGGTGATGGCGTTGCTGGTGCTGGCGTCCATCCTGTCGTGGACGATCATCTTCGATCGCTCGCGCAACGTGAAAAAGGCGCAACGCGAAGTCGAGGACTTCGAAAACCGCTTCTGGTCGGGCGGCGATCTTGGCGATCTGTATCGCTCGGTCGATCGCGACCGCGATTCATTACGTGGCGCCAGTGCGATCTTTCATGCCGGTTTTCGCGAATTCGCGCGGCTGCGTGAAAACCAGAGCGTCGAACCCATGGCGATGGTCGAAGGCGCACGCCGTGCGATGCGCGTGGCGCTCAGTCGCGAGATGGATACCCTGGAAACGCATCTGTCGTTTCTTGCCACGGTCGGCTCGACCAGCCCCTACGTCGGTTTGTTTGGTACCGTGTGGGGCATCATGAACGCGTTCCACGCGCTTGGTAACGTCAAACAGGCCACGTTGAACCTGGTTGCGCCCGGTATTGCTGAGGCGCTGATAGCGACCGCGATGGGCCTGTTTGCCGCCATCCCGGCGGTCGTTGCTTACAACCGCTTTGCCAACAACGTGCAGCGCCTGGAGAATCGCTACGACGATTTCGTCGAGGAGTTCTCCAATATCTTGCAACGCCAGGCACATACCAATACGCGGCGTCGCTAAGCCATGGCCCACCGACAGAAAACCCGACGCCCAATGGCCGAGATCAACGTCGTTCCGTATATCGACGTGATGTTGGTGCTGCTCGTGATCTTCATGATCACCGCGCCGCTGCTGACCCAGGGCGTGAAGGTGGATCTCGTCGAGGCCGACGCCAAGCCGATCGAAGACGATGCCAAACGTCCGCTGTTGGTCACCGTGGATGTCAACGGTGTGTTCCATCTTACCTATGATGATGACCGCACCCAGGAACTCGATGAAGACGAGTTGCTGACCAAGAGCGCGTCGATCATCAAGAACAACCCAGGCATTCCGGTGCTGGTCAAAGGCGACCGCAACGTCAAATACGATCGTGTCGTACAGGCGATGGTGGTGCTGCAGAGCGCCGGTGCGCCGAGCGTCGGTCTGATCACGCAGCCGCCGGAAGCGGAACTCGAGGGGCGCTAGGGGGCGACGTGTTGTTTACCGTCCTTAAACGTAATCCTTTGGCGCTCGCGCTGGCCGTGCTGCTGCACGTGGCCTTGGCAGTGTTCCTGATTCTCGAGGTCAACTGGCGCGACGAGGTCAAGCCGATCGGTGCCGATGTCGAGGTGGTGCAGGCCACGCTGGTAGGCGATCCGCCACCGATCGAGACGCCGAAGAAGGTCGAGCAGGCCAAGCAGCCCGACAAGGCCGCCGAAGAGAAAAAGCGCGAACAGGCCGAGCTCGAAAAACGCCGCGCCGAAGAAAAGCGCAAGCTCGCGCAGATCGAACAACAGCGCAAGCAACGCGAACAGGAAGAGGCGAAGAAGGCGGCTGAAGCCAAGAAACAGGCCGAGGCGGAAAAGGCTCGCCAGGCCAAGATCAAGCGCGAGCAGGAAGAGCTCAAGAAGCAACAGGAAGTCGAGAAGCAACGCCAGGTCGCGCTGGAGAAGAAGCGTAAAGCCGAGGAAGAGGCGCGCAAGAAGGCAGAGGCAGAAGCCACGGCGAAAGCCGAGGCAGAGGCCAAGGCAGAAGCAGAGGCCAAAGCCAAGGCTGAGGCAGAAGCGAAGGCCAAGGCCGAGAAAGAGCGCCAGGAACGCCTGGCGCGTGAGAAGGCCGAGCGCGAGAAAGCCGAGCAGGCGCGTGTTGCCCGTGAACAGGCCGAGGCCAAGGCACGCGCCGATCGCGCGATCCGTGAGGCCGAATTGGCGGCGCAGTTTGCTGCAGAGCGCGATGCATCGGAGAAGGCGCGCGTGGTCGGCCTGATCCAGGAGAAGGTTGAGCGCAACTGGTTGCGCCCGCCGGGTACCAGCGAGATGGGGTTGCGTTGTACGGTACGTGTGCGCCTGGGCGGCACCGGCTCGGTATTGTTGGTTAGCGTCGTGCGTTCGAGCGGCAACAACGCCTTCGATCGGTCGGTTGAGCAGGCGGTGCGCAAGGCCGATCCGCTGCCGATGCCCAAATCGCAGACGCTGCTGGCGCAGTTCCGCGAAATCGAATTTATCTTTGATCCTAAAAACTGAGCGGTTATCGCTATGAAGAGATTGTTTTTGTTGGTCGTCCTGATGGTTGTTGGTGTGCAGGCTCATGCCTCGCCGTTGACCATCGAGATCACCAAAGGCGGCGAAGGTGCACTGCCGATTGCCGTTGTGCCGTTTGCCTGGCGCGGTGACGCCGGCAACCTGCCCAAACACGAGGTCGGGTCAATTATCTCGGCGGACCTCGGTCGGAGCGGTCGCTTCAAGCCGCTGCCGGAAAACGAGATGCTGTCGCGGCCGTCGCGCGGCGACGAAGTCGACTTTCGCGACTGGCGTGCGGTCAACGTCGAGTACCTGGTGATCGGTGAAGCCACGCCGAACGGCCCCGGTGGCTACATGGTGAAGTTCTACCTGTACGATGTGGTTCGCGGCGAACAGCTCACCGGTTACAGCATTCCGACGACGGCACGTGATCTGCGCGCCACCGCGCACCATATCGCCGACATCATCTACGAAACGCTGACCGGCGAACCGGGCGCATTCGCCACCCGCGTTGCCTATGTCACGTCGACCCGCGGCGCCAACGGCAAGGACCGTGTCGAGCTGCGCGTCGCCGACTCGGATGGTTACGGCCCGCAGCCGATCGTGGCGTCGAACGAGCCGATCATGTCGCCGTCCTGGTCGCCCGATGGCCGCAAGATCGCCTATGTCTCGTTCGAAAACACCCAGCCTTCGATCTGGATTCAGGAGGTGTTTACCGGCAAGCGCGAGAAGCTCACCTCGTACAAGGGCATCAACGGCGCGCCGGCGTTCTCGCCCGATGGCCGCTACCTGGCGATGACGCTGTCGAAAGACGGCAACCCGGAAATCTACGTGATGGATATCGCCCGCCGCAGCCTGCGCCGCGTCACGCGGCATGGTGCGATCGACACCGAGCCGTCGTGGTCGCCGGATGGGCAATCGATCGTGTTTACCTCGGATCGTGGCGGCAAGCCGCAGATCTACCGCGTGCCGGTCAACGGCGGTCAGGCGAGCCGCGTCACCTACGAGGGCAACTACAATGCACGTGCCTCGTACGCGCCCGACGGCAAGTCGCTGACGATGGTCACCCAGGCGAACGGCTCGTACCAGATCGCACTTTTGGACCTCGAATCGCGCGATTTTCGCGTTATGAGCACTGGTCGACTTGATGAAACGCCAAGTTTCGCTCCCAATGGCGCCATGATAATTTATGCAACGCGGGTGGGAGGCAAAGGTGTTCTCGCAGCTGTATCGACGGATGGTCGAGTGCAGCAGCGTCTACGACTACAAGAAGGCGACGTGCGCGAACCGGCCTGGTCACCCTATCAACAAACCGAGAGGAATCGTTAAAAATGAAATCCAAGAGTTCGGCCTGGTTGGCCATCGCCGCATCGGCGCTGTTGTTCGCAGGCTGTTCCAGTACGGGTACAAAAGATGGCGAAGGAGCGTCAGTAGAAGATCATGGTGCCGCAACTTCAGGCGCCAGCCAGGGTGGTGCGTGGTCAGGTAATCCGTTAGACAATCCGGACAGCCTGCTCTACACCAAAACCATTTACTTCGACTACGACCAAAGCTCGATCCGCAGCGAGTTCATCGACGTGCTGCGTGCCCATGCTGCCTATCTGAACGCCAACCCTTCGGTCGGCGTTACCGTTGAAGGTCATGCCGACGAGCGTGGTTCGCGTGAGTACAACATCGCCCTGGGCGAGCGCCGTGCCAATGCCGTGAAAGACTTCCTGCAGGCGGAAGGCGTGAGCGGCTCGCAGCTGAACACTGTCAGCTACGGCGAAGAGCGTCCGGTGTCGATGGGCAACGACGAAACGTCGTGGGCTGAAAACCGCCGCGCTGTACTCGCCTACTAAGAACCGACCAAGTACAATAACCGCCTATGCGTACCATAAGCGGTTTACTTATCGGACTGATCGGCTTGCTGCCGGCGGCAACGCTGGCAGCAAGCCTTTCTACTTCTCAGCGTCTGGAGCTGCTCGAGCGCCGGGTCGATCGGATTACCGAGCTGACCTTGAAGCTCGATGCGATGGAGCGCGAGAATCGTCAATTACGCGGCGACATCGAAAACCTGCAGTACGAGCTGCAACAGCTCGAGCGTAAGCAGCGCGATCTGTATCTCGATATCGACCAGCGCCTGAGTGGTGGCCAAGGCGGTAACCAGGGCGGCGCCATAGCGCCCGGCACACCGCCAACGAATCCGACCGCGCCACCGCCGCAGACAGGCGGCAACTACGCTGCGCCGCAGACGCCGTCATCTCCTTCCAATGCCGACCCGAGTGCCATCCAGGCGGAATACCAGGCGGCCTATGCCTTGCTGAGCCCGCAGCAGAAGCGCTATCGCGAGGCGGCGCAGGCGTTCACCACGTTCCTGCAGCGTTATCCGAACGATGATCTCGCACCCAATGCGCAGTATTGGCTGGGCGAGGCGCACTATGTGTCGCAGAACAACAGAGAGGCGTTGGCCGCATTCGAGCAGGTGGTGCAGCGTTACCCGACCAGCAATAAGGTGCCGGGCGCCTTGTTCAAGATGGGGCGCCTGCAGCAGGTGCTGGGTCGCCGCTCGGATGCCATCGAGAGCTACCGTCGCGTAGTGCGTGATCACCCGAACTCGTCAGCGGCCGGTCTCGCACAGGATCAGCTCAAAAAACTCGGCGGCTGAGTGCTGCCCAGCCGGGCAGCTCGAACCATGCCGAAACTTCGCATCACCGAAATCTTCTATTCCCTGCAGGGAGAGAGCGCCAGTGTCGGCTGGCCGACCGTGTTCGTGCGCCTCACCGGTTGCCCGCTGCGTTGCGGCTACTGCGATACCACTTATGCCTTCAAGGGCGGCGAGTGGCGCGAGGTCGACGAGATACTCGATCAGGTGGCGAGCTATGGTGCGCGCCATGTCACGGTGACCGGTGGTGAGCCGCTGGCCCAGGCGGATTGTCCGGCGCTGCTCAGCGCGCTGTGTGACGCCGGCTACGAGGTGTCGCTGGAAACCAGCGGGGCTTTGGATATCTCGAGTGTCGATCCGCGCGTCAGCCGCGTGATGGACCTCAAGACCCCCAGCTCGGGCGAGCTCGAACGTAATCTGTACAGCAATATCGATCACCTGACCGAGCTCGACCAGGTGAAGTTCGTGATCGCCGACGAGGCCGACTACGAATGGAGCAAAGCACAGGTCGAACAACGGTCGCTGTCCGGGCGCTGCGATGTGCTGTTCTCGCCGGTGGCCGGCACGCTGCCGCCGACTCAACTGGCCGACTGGATATTGCGTGATCGACTCGCGGTAAGATTCCAGCTGCAACTGCACAAGCTGCTGTGGGGCAACGAACCGGGAAGATGAGCGAATCTGCGCAAAAGGCTGTGATATTGCTGTCGGGCGGGCTGGACTCCGCAACGGTGCTGGCAATGGCTCGCAACAAGGGATACGCCTGTCATGCGCTGAGCCTGGACTACGGCCAGCGTCACCGCGCCGAGCTGGCCGCGGCCAAGCGTGTAGCGGCCGCACTTGGTGCGGTCGAGCACAAGATCTTGCCGCTGTCGCTCGATGCGATCGGTGGCTCGGCCCTCACCGACACATCGATCGATGTGCCGCAGGCAGGCGGCGAGGGCATCCCCGTCACCTACGTGCCGGCGCGCAACACGGTGTTTCTCGCCCTGGCGCTGGGCTGGGCCGAGGTGCTCGGCTCGACCGACCTGTTCGTCGGGGTGAACGCCGTCGACTATTCCGGCTACCCGGATTGCCGGCCGGCCTTCATCAACGCCTTTGAACAGCTCGCCAACCTGGCGACCAAGGCCGGTGTCGAGGGTCAGCACTTCAAGGTGCATGCGCCGCTGATCGAGCTGAGCAAGGCCGACATCATTCAGGTCGGCACTCGCCTCGGGGTCGACTACAGCCTGACGGTGTCGTGCTACCAGGCCGATGAAGACGGTACGGCCTGCGGCGTGTGCGATTCCTGTCGCCTGCGGGCAGAGGGATTCGAGGCCGCCGGCGTGCCGGATCCCACCCGCTACCGCGCCTGAATTCAATAGCCCGACTTTGAATAAGGTATTGATTCGACGACGGTGGGCTACCCACTATTGACGCAATTCGGTAATCTCTCGCGCGAAATTCAATAATGACCGGCCTCAGGCTGGCGAACGAAATTCTGGAGAGGACGAAATGCAGTTCGAGAGCTTCATCCAGGCCGAGTCGGCCATGTTGTGGGGGGCCTTCGCGATCGCCCTGATCATGGGTGCCGTGGTCAACAAAACCAATTTCTGCACCATGGGTGCCGTGTCCGATCTCGTGAACATGGGCGACACCGGCCGCATGCGGTCGTGGCTGTTCGCCATCGCCGTCGCGATGCTCGGCGTGGCTGCGCTCGAATACATGGGCCTGGTCGACGTGACGGGAACCTTCCCTCCGTACCGTGCCGGCAACCTGATCTGGGCCGAGAACATCCTGGGAGGGCTGATGTTCGGTATCGGCATGACGCTGGCCAGCGGCTGCGGCAACAAAACGCTGATCCGCATCGGCGGCGGCAACATTAAGTCGATCGTCGTATTCGCGATCATCGCCGTGATCGCCTACTTCATGATCAGCCCATTCCCGGGCTCGGACCAAACCCTGATGAGCCTGTTGTTCTACGACTGGATCCGCCCGCTGTCGGCCAATCTAGGCCAGTCGCAGGACCTCGGCTACCTGGTAGCGGGTGAAGACGGGGCGAAGACGGGGCGCCTTGTCATTGGTTTGGTGCTCGGCCTGGCGCTGATGGCGTTCGCATTCAAATCCGTCGATTTTCGCGGCAGCTTCGACAACATACTCGGCGGCTTCGTCGTCGGTCTGGCCGTGCTCGGTGCCTGGTACCTCACCAGCAACATCCTGGTCGAGTCGTTCGACGGCCCGGTCTCGCTGTCCAACTACTACGCGCAGTGGGACATGCTGGCAGACTCGAACGAAGGCAAGCCGGCACAGGGTCGCCCGCTGGCGTCGCAGTCGTACACCTTCATCAACCCGATGGGGCAGACGCTGGGCTACCTGGCCGGCGGTTTCGAACGCAAGCTGCTGAACTTCGGTGTGATGGCGGTGCTCGGCGTGATCGCCGGCTCGTTGTTGTGGGCGCTGTTCTCGCGCAGCTTCCGCATCGAGTGGTTCAGCTCGGTGAAAGACGCCGTCACCCACGTGATCGGCGCCGTGCTGATGGGCTTCGGCGGCACGCTGGCCATGGGCTGCACGGTAGGGCAGGCGATCACCGGCGTCTCGACGCTGGCACTCGGCTCGATCCTGACCTTCGGCGCGATCTTTATCGGCAGCGCGCTGACCATGAAGGTGCAGTACTACAAGATGGTCTACGAAGATGAAGCCAGCTTCGGCAAGGCGCTGCTCACCGGCCTGGTCGACCTCAAGCTGCTGCCTGAGCGTTTCCGCCGCCTCGAGGCTGTCTGACAACGGTCACAAAGAGGGTTGAGCAGGGCGCGTTGTCCTGTATAATGCGCCCTCTTTCTGGCGCCCTGTCAGAAACTTACCGAATGCGGGTCGTTAGCTCAGTCGGTAGAGCAGTTGACTTTTAATCAATTGGTCGCAGGTTCGAATCCTGCACGACCCACCATATGCATGAAGCCCACGAGTGATCGTGGGCTTTTTTGTGTCTGGCGTGCCGGTAGCGGCCAGGTTCGCGCACCGTAGACCAGCAAACGCCCCGCAGTTCACGATGCGCGTACCAGATGATAATTGTCCCGTATCCGATTCGCTGGGGTGCTTCCTTGCGTCGGCATCCGTCGGTTGGATTTGTCCGGCAAGGTGACCACAGACGATAACTGATGACCGGGTGCGACAGGTTAGCTGCAAAGTGTTTTAGCACCCGCAGAAAGAGCGGCCGAGCTGCATTCGGTCGGTTTGCGAATTGAGTCGCGCAGTGTTTGGCGACATGTGCATTTGGCTGCGGAAAGCTGCCGGCGACGGTTGTTCACATTTCACCGGTGGAATACCGATCAAACGACGAGATTGCGACGATGCATGGCGCGACTGAACTTGTCCTTTCTCAAGCTGCGATACTGCATATTGTGATCGCTAAAACCGTACTACACGATGCGCCAAGGCTGGTCATTCCTGTGTTGGGCGTCATAGCAACAGAGGATGCGTGGTGAAACCTGCTAGTTGTGCTGTCTGTGGTGGTGCTTCTGAAGGCGAAGCGGGTGGCGGTGGCCATTGGGTCGAGTTCGCAGACTTCGTTACCGACGGGCGAGATGCGCTATCGCATCCGAAGGGGCTTGAATGTTTCTGTGCACGGCACTTGTCTGCTGCCGAGCGGATGAAGCATCTTGATGCTCAGACTGCTATCGAAAGGCTCTGCCGAGAATTTGTTATCTGACGACGTGGTCTGCCGGCTGCGACAGATTCGTCGTAACCTCATAGGTGAAACCGAGGCAGTTGCCTGAACATCGTCAGGCCAGCGTCGATTTCAGATACAGTTGTACGCATTGTTGAAGTTGTCGACTCCAGTCTTTAAAGATGTCCCTGATCCTCAAACGCCTCGCCCGATCCGAAGATGCGCGTACCTTGGTCGAACTGATGCCATTCTTCCGCTACAGCTATGGCAACGAAATTGATGCTGATGTGCTCACTGATCTGATGTCGCGCTTGTTCCATGAGAATGCGATCAGCGGTGTGCTTCTGCTCAAGAGTGAAGCCGGTGATGCTTCATCTGTGCCGACCGGGCCCATTGGCAATGACCAAGTTGTGTCATTCGCCGTAACCGGGTTCATCTCGTTGGAGTTGGCTCAGACAATCGTCGAGTGCCAAGCCGACACGCCGCTAGTCGAATGGCTGTATGCTCGCGAGCTGGCAAACGATCCCGTTCTTCTTCGCCCCGATGAGCAGGCCACGTGCAACCGCGGCGATGGCATGGCGCTGGTGTTTCTGCATTTCTTCGCACCACCCGGTGATCCGACCGACCCGATGGTGCAGAAAGGTGTCGCCGAGATGCAGCAGTGCTTTCGCTTGCAGCACGGCGGGTTCAATTGTCGTTTGGCACTGCATCCCTTGGGGGAAGGCGACGATGACATGGGCCGTAAGTCGCTGTTGGGGATGGGATTCGACCCGTTGGGCGACGGCAGGCAGCTGATGTGGCTGGATCTGGCCAAGCTCGCCGAGATGCCGTTTCATCCTTTCGTCTGTCTGTTGCGCACTGATGAACCCAGGCTAGATTTGTCCCCCGGTGAGAAGCGTTTGCTGACGCTGGCGCTGTGGGGCTATGCCGATCATGCGATTGCCGACGCGTTATGCATCGCCGTTGAAACCGTGCGCAAGCGTTGGCGCAATATCTTTTTGAAGATCGAAGAACATCCCGAGGTGTCGTTGTTCAACGATGCCCAATCGACAGCAGAGGCGACGCGCGGTCGCCAAAAGCGCTCTGTCGTCTTACGTTACTTGGATTCCCACCTGTCTGAAATCCGGCCTTAGTGCCTTCTTGTTTACCAAAAAAGGGTACTGGTTGACGCAACCGCGCGATTGCTACTTTGCCGCTACCGCGTTGGGCGGCAGTTGCATGGTGCCGTGCACGCCCAGCGTATTTCGCTAGTCAACAAGAAGGACAATAAGGATGAAGAAGTTGAAGCAGGCACTGTTGGTGTCGGTGCTTGGTTTGGGTATGCATAACGTCGCGATGTCGTCGGATGCCGCCGTTGGTCTGGGATTGAGTTATGTGGTCGGTGAAGGCGCTGCGTTGGGGTTGAAGGTATTCAGCGACGACGAACCGTACGAGGTAGTCGGATCTGTCGGTGTGGAGTATCTGTTCACATCGAAAGCGTTTCGACCGACGATTGGTGCGGCGTACCTCGGCGACAACCATTACGTAGAGGCGTCGCTGGGTTGGAACTTCGGTCGCAGCGCGGTCGATTACGGCCTGGGTGCGGGTTGGGCCGACACCGACGACGATGGCTCGAACAATCGCTCGACCCCGGCGACTTCGTCAGGACCTACCGATGCGCCGTCTGGTCCTACCGACGCGCTGACGCGATAGATCAACAAACTGAGGCGGATCAGGCCGGTGGCCGCGGCAGGCTGCCGGCCCGGTTGGCCTAGCGTGTTCAACGGCCTCTTTCGTCATTGCGCATCACGCCGGCACCTTCAGCGTCGACTTGGTCTTCTGACGATTTCGGTTTCGTGCAGGCTATCGGGGGTGGCCCAATTTGCTTTGTTGCGCACACTGCGGGACGCCGCCGCGTTTCACAGCCACGATCGCAAACGATGCAAACCTAGGCGACCACGCAAGTGCGCATTTGCGCCGAACCGTGCTGGCGGAAATCAAACCACATTGGCGGTAATCGGCCGCGTTCAATGCCTTCGTTGACGCAAAGACGGGCATCCTGAGCCATGGCGCGATTCGTGCTGTTCCGTTATGCCGGCAGTGGGCCGGACGTTGGAACTGGAATTCGGGAAGCGCAGCAGTGACTACAGCATTGGCAATCAAACAAGAACGCACAGAGCCAAATCGCGGACGGCACGACGAAGCAGCGGATCGCTCGCTCATCCGGTCGTTGGACGCCAGCAAGGCTCTAAGACTATTGCTCGACGAGGCCGGCGTGCGGGCGTACCACGTACAGCCCAACTCCAAGGGCACAGCGTGGGATATCGTGTCGGTAGACCGTGTACCTGGCGGCGGTTGGCGATCATTGAACAGCTCGGTGACTGCCCGTAACTTGATCCACGCGGCGCAGCACGCGACCGCCCGCCGCACGTTACTGGTTCGATTGGCCAACGAGCTGAGCCTGCGTCAGGCCTGATTGCGGTGCGGCCCTTGTTGGCCGCAACAGCCGTCTCAAATCCCGTCGTCCGCGCCCCGCGTGTTATCTTCTGGGCTTCGAGCCGCGGAGGGTAGAGGATGAGCGCGATCTACGTCGTCGCCAAGGAGGCCGGCGAGTTCGGTCAGTTGGCCAATCATGGCGCCATGCTGTTGCTGCATCTGGATGCCATATCGGCCATCGGCGAAGCGTTTGGTCTTAAGCGTCTGGATGAGTGCGTCTATCTGCCGGACGATCAATTGTTTGATTTCCTGCGCGATGCGGGTGCGACCGACAAACAGATTGCCGCAGCCAATCCGCCGCTCTGGATCGAGGCGCAACAGGGTGTGGTGCTGATGGGTGACTACGTCGACAGGGTGCGCAGTTATCATTCCCTCAGCGAGCAGACTCGCACAGCCGTGCTGGCCGAATTTGAGGAATTCAAAAAGGTGTTCGAGGCGCTCGCGCGGACCGGCGACCATTGGCACTTTGAGTACGACATCTAGTCGTTCTTGACGTCCGGCCAGCCGCCGCCCAGCCGCTTGCGACCCCGGGAAGCTTGACCGATACCCCATTGTCGGTACGTCAATTTCTGTCCATTTCTGCCGCTACATTCCCAAGGTCGGCGCTGAGCTTCGTCGCCCGCTGCGTCGGTCCGCCAGGCGGAAATTGCGGTATTTGGCGCTTTTTCGCCTTCCACCGGCCCGATCGCGAGACTTAACCCATCGTTTTGTCGAAGCGCCTATTACCACCGGCAACTCTCCTATCTACAATCAGGACAAAGTCTTTCATGGACGCCCCAGCAGCCGACGCCGTGTCACAACCGACCGCCGAGCACAAACTGATGATCGCCCGCCAGCCGATCTACAACGGCCAGATGGGGGTGTATGGCTACGAGTTGCTGTTTCGCCCGCAGGCGGGTTCGACGGTGCCCGTTCAATCCACCCAGGCGACCGCGCAGGTGCTGACTGCCTCCGTGCTGGGTACGGGGTTGCATGAGTTGGTCTATGACCGAATGGCGGTCATCAACGTTACTCGTGCCTTTCTCAATGTGATGCCGCAGATCCAGCTGCCGGCCGAGCAGATTGTGCTCGACCTGCCCGACAACCTGGTTGCAGACGATACCCTGATATCCGATCTCAACCAGCTCAAAGACCTGGGTTACACCTTGTCGATCGGCGGCCTGCAGTCGATCAAAGACAAGCGAATGATGGAGACCGCCGACCATCTGCGCGTCGATGTGAAACAGATCGACCCGACTCAGCTCGAACGTTTCACCAAGTTCGTACAGCGCTACAAACATCTTGCGCTACGCGCGCTGAAGATCGAGACACTCGAAGATTACGACCGCTATCGGCGCGAAGGCTACGACTATTTTCAGGGCTATTTTCTCGGCAGCCCGCGCGCGCATCATGTTCGTGAGCTGAGCGTAAGCAAGCTGACCGTGATGGAACTGCTCGCGGCGGTACACAACCCCGATACGACGGTCGCCGAGCTCGAAGAGAAGATCGTGCGCGATGTGTCGCTGAGCGTGCGCCTGTTGAAACTGGTCAACTCGCCGTTCTTTGCGTTGCGCAGCGAGGTCGATTCGGTCAAGCGTGCGGTGGTACTGCTTGGGCGCGATGAAATCCGCAAACTGGTTTCACTGCTGGCGTTGAGCGGCTCGGGCGATCAGCCCATGGCGATGATCGAGATCGCCTTGATGCGCGCCAAGGTGTGCGAGCTGCTGGCGACACATCTGCAAATTCTGCCCGACGGCTATTTCACCGTCGGTATGTTCTCTGCGCTGGATATCCTGATGGACCAGCCCATTCGGAAGGTGATTGGCAACCTGCCTTTGGCTGAGCCCGTCAAGGCGGCAATTCTGCAGCGCGAGGGTCAGATGGGCGAGGCGCTTACCTGTGCAGTTGCCATGGAGCAGGTGCACTGGCCCGAGATGAAGTTCGGCAATCTGACGGAAGACGATCTGCAAACCGTATATCGAGAGGCCCTGCATTGGACCTACGGTGTGACCGGGCAGATGTAACAACCCCGGCTGGCGGCGTTGGCCGACCCCATCCCAAAGGAACTGCAGCATGGAACAACTCACGGACGATCAGATCGACGCTCGCCTGATCGAACTCTCGCAGTCGCTGGGCTACAGAAAGGAAACGATCGCTTGGATCTGGGGCGCGTGCTACCGCCTGGAGCAGCAACAGCACGACAATCATCCCGACTCGCCGCGCATCGAACTGTCTGCCTACGATATCTGCCGGGCGGTGGTCGCTGAAGCCAACGAAACGCCGGGCGGGTCGGTCAAAGAGATTCTGATCCTGACCGGAATCGACCGAAGCGAAGATGTTGGCCGGATCATCGATGGGCTGGTCGAAAAAGAGCTGATGACGGCGGGCGAACAGGATTCGACACTCGACTTCGACGACGTTTTCGATTCGGCGGACATTGGTTCGTTCTTGACGCAGGCAGGCATCAAACAAAAATACATCAAACTGTGGCCGACCTATGTGATGCTCATGTGGGGTCTCTACATCGTGGGTGTTGCGCTCGTGGCGGGTAGCTACACCGGCAGGGTGACGCCTGAGGTCGGATGGTTGGGTTGGGCGCTTGGTATGATCGGGTTCGCCATGCAGTTTGTCCGACGGCGACCTGCATGATCCGGCAAGCGGTCGTGCGAGCGCATTCAAGGCAAGCGCCGTCGTGTTTTCTCGCGTTGCGGGCAACCAAAAGCCGATTCACCAGATCCACATCGATGACAGGTAGCAATACTAAGGAAAATTGACGTTGGATCCCTACCGTCCGCCGAAGGCCGATCTTGAGTACCATGC
>MWSE01000036.1_pt1 | contig 56719 bp, 53 predicted proteins | sample 1021931 | NCBI WGS metagenome assembly MWSE01 (sample SAMN06338154, study PRJNA374545) | mollusc metagenome | biome: marine bay; material: sediment; isolation source: gill 28 cm from animal B | host: Kuphus polythalamius | place: Philippines: Mindanao | collected 2011-09-12 | reverse complement strand
ATATCGTCACCGCTGATTGCCGCTTCGATTCGAAGGACAGCTGAGACACAACAAGGCAATTTGGCGCACACGACAAGTTAATCTTTGCAAAGATTCAACTCAACAAACGTGCTGTGTAGACGTGCGATGGTGTCGTGACCAAGGCAACAAACCAAGGCAATGCGGCACATCGCGTGCTGATCTCAAGCCACGCAAAGCCCGTCGGGAAAGGCGCAAACTGATACAAGCGATGATCACTTTCATCGCTTGATGAAGCGTTATTCGGTGAAAACGATCAATGGCGAAACCACATCGAAGACATCGCGCGGCGGGTTACCAAGCGATACAACAACAGCCAGTCGGATATGTTGGATACGATCTAACAGGCTATCCGATACGAGCAAACTGCAACACGCCGAGCTCGAGCCGCAGGCAAACCAACACAATGTTCAATTTGTCCGTGCAACGTGGACAGACGTCAGCTGTTTATCCGAGTGGAAAAGTCGGTCAAGGACGAAAGCAAGGCGCGCGAGATCGGCAGCACATGCGGGTTCAAATCGACCGACGGCACGTCGACAATTTCCGTCGCGTGCCCGGCCAAAAGAACCCGCTTATTTGGTTGAACGATCCTTCAATGAAAGACGTTTTTTCGGTGGCCGATTTCCGACAGATTTCGTCGTTTTTTTCATTTTTCCCGGACGATCGGATGAGCCCTGCTCGGCACCCTTGGCAGGACCGCGACGCGGCTTGTTACCTTTGCCGGCCTTGGCGGATTCATCCGCCGGATGCTTGCGCCCCTTTCCGCCGCCGGCCGGGCCCCGGGCTTTTCCCTTAAATCGGTCGCCATCGGCCTTCCGCTTCGCGGGCTTGTTGGGTTTGCCCGGCTTCTTCGCCGGCTGCTGATCCGCGCGCGGCGCTTTTGCAGAACCGCCGCCGTCGTCCTCGGCAGGTGGCTTGTCCGACGCCGAGAGCTTCTCGATCGCCAACTTACGCTGGCAGACCCAGGCGTTCTGCAGGTCGCGCATGGTTTCCGTCGGCATGCCTGCCGGCAGGTCGACCGTCGCGAAATCGTCGTAGATCTCGATATGACCGATGTACTTGCTCTCCAACTCGGCCTCGTTGGCAATGGCACCGACGATGTTGCCGGGTTTCACACCATGCTCGTAGCCCACTGCGATGCGAAAGCGCTCCATCGGGATGTCGGGGAAGGCCTTGAGCGGTAGCGCGTGCGGTTCGACCGTCTTGGGTCCACGCGCGCGCGGCGGGCCGGCCGGCGGGCGTTCCTGACCGCTGCGCTTACTGTCATGCCCGCGGTCCTGTTTGGCGAATCGCACATCGGTTTTCGGATCGAGCAGCAGCGGTGCGTCGCCCTGCGTCAGGCGTGCCAGCGCCGCCGCGATCTGCAAGGCATCCAGTGCATCTTCCTGCTCAAGCTCGCTGACCAGACGGTAGTAAACCGACAGCTCTTCCGTTTCGATGATGTCGCGCACCTGCTGCTTGAAGCGGTCGGTGCGCTTGGAGTTGATGTCATGCACGCTCGGCATATCCATCGGTTCGATCGGTTGGCCTGTCGCCTTCTCGATCGCACGCAACATGCGCCGTTCGCGAGGCGCGACAAACAAGATGGCCTCGCCCGACGCACCGGCGCGACCGGTGCGTCCGATGCGGTGCACATACGATTCGGTGTCGTACGGGATGTCGTAGTTGAACACATGGGTCACACGCTTGACGTCGAGGCCGCGGGCCACGACATCGGTCGCGACCAGGATATCGGTCTTGCCGTCGCGCAGACGGTCGACGGTGCGCTCACGCTGCGCCTGAGGGACGTCGCCGTTCAATGCCTCGGCTTCGAACCCCCGGGCAGTGAGCTTCTCGGCGAGTTCGACCGTCTGCGTCTTGGTGCGTACGAACACGATGGCGCCGTCGATCTCCTCGGTTTCGAGGATGCGCGTCAAGGCATCCAGCTTGTGCAGACCGCTGATCGGCCAGTAGCGCTGCCGGATGTTCTCGGCGGTCGTCGTCTTGGCGGCGATCTTGACCCGCTGGGGTTCGCGCAGATGGCGCTCGGCGACCTTGCGGATCACATCGGGCATGGTGGCCGAGAACAACGCGATCTGGCGCTCTGCCGGCGTGTGCTCGAGGATCCACTCGACATCGTCGATGAAGCCCATGCGCAACATCTCGTCGGCTTCGTCCAGCACCAGCGACTGCAGGCGCGAGATATCCAGCGTACCGCGGCGCATGTGGTCCATCACGCGACCGGGGGTTCCGACGACGACCTGCACACCGCGGCGCAGGTGATTGAGTTGCATGCCCATGCCCTGCCCGCCATAGATCGGCAACACGTGGAAGCCGTCGATGAAGCGCGCATAGGCCTGCATGGCCTCGGCCACCTGCAGGGCCAACTCACGCGTCGGCGCCAAGACCAGCAGTTGCGGAAACTTCTGCTTTGGATCGATTCGCGCCAGCAGCGGCAGCGCGAAAGCGGCAGTCTTGCCGGTACCGGTCTGCGCTTGACCCAGCAGGTCTTTGCCGTCCAGCAGCAGCGGTATGGCCTGCGCCTGGATCGGCGACGGCTTTTCGTAGCCCAGTTCGGCGAGCGCGGAGAGAATCGAACTGGGCAGCCCCAGCGAAGCAAAATCGGTCGTTTCTGAAGACATGGCGTGGGCCCGTAGGGAAGACAGCGCTCAACAGCGTAGCGGGGGCGCGGATTATACGCAGGTCTCGACGGCTATTGACATTTTTTTATCAATCGCCTAGTTCGCCTGCGCCGGCAACCCGCAACACGGCGCGGTCACCCTCTGCCAAGAACCTTACTAAACTAGAGGTGGTCGGGTATGCCGCGCGCGCCCCGCACGGATAACATTGCCCAGGCAGGCACCACGAAAAACCCACGTCAAGGTCAATCGGTAGTTCGGGAAATTTACGCATGATCAATCTGCAGCACTTCCTTCGGCTCGAGTCCGCCGGGGGAATCCTTCTGGTAGCCGCCGCCGTCGCGGCCATGCTGTTGGCCAACTCTCCCCTTTCCGAAGTCTATGCCTGGCTGCTGGAAATGCCGGTGGCGATCCAGGTCGGTCCGCTGGCGATTGCGAAACCCCTGCTGCTGTGGATCAACGACGGCCTGATGGCCATCTTTTTCTTTCTGGTCGGCCTCGAGCTGAAGCGGGAGTTGATCGAGGGACAGTTGTCGGAACCGGGCAGTATCATCCTGCCGGCCATCGGGGCCGTCGGCGGCATGCTGGTACCGGCGCTGATCTACGCCTACATCAACTGGGGAGATCCGGTTGCGCTGTCGGGTTGGGCGATTCCCGCCGCCACCGACATCGCCTTTGCCCTGGGCATCCTGTCGCTGCTCGGCAAGCGGGTGCCGACGTCGCTCAAGGTCTTCCTCGTGTCGCTGGCGATCTTCGACGACATCGGCGCAATCATTATCATCGCGCTGTTCTACAGCGACGGATTGTCAACCGAGGCGTTGATCATCGCCTCGGTCGCGATTGCCATTCTCACGTTAATGAACAGGCGTCATGTCAGCGGCATCACCCCCTACGTGTTCGTCGGCGTGATGCTGTGGGTGGCGGTACTCAAATCCGGCGTGCACGCGACACTCGCAGGCGTGGTGTTGGCGATGTTCATTCCGATGCGCCACAGCGAAAGGCCGAACCACTCGCCGTTGCGCGCACTCGAACACGATCTGCACCCGGTGGTCGCCTTCACCATCCTGCCGATCTTCGCGTTCGCCAACGCCGGGATCAACCTGACGGGCATGTCGATCGACAACATCATCCACCCGGTTCCGCTCGGCATTGCCGCCGGATTGTTTCTGGGCAAACAGATCGGCGTATTCCTGTTCTGCTGGGCAACGATTCGGCTGGGTTGGGCGGCGTTACCCAAAGGCAGCGGCTGGGTCGGGCTCTATGCGATCGCCCTGCTATGCGGCGTGGGCTTCACGATGAGCCTGTTCATCGGCTCGCTGGCCTTCGAAACGGCCGGCAAGACCGCTTTCGATGAACGCATCGGCATCATTCTCGGATCACTGGCCTCGGGCTTCGCCGGCTACTTTCTGCTGCGTTTCGTGTTTGTGCGCGGGCCCAACGGCGACTGAGCCGCTCAGACCGCTGAGCACCTGCATCCGGTAGCTCAGCGATGCGGATGCTCGAAGAAGATGTACGACGTCGAGTAATCGCTGAACTCGAAGTACACCTTCTTCTCGCCGGGATCCTTATGCATGTTCAAATTTTCGTCGAAGACGCCGTAGCCGAAGCGATATGGGCGCGGGTCGCTGCCCTGCGTCGCGACCGCCGTACTCAGCTTGTCGATCTCAATGAAGCGGCGAACCAGTTTGTCGCCGGCGTAGACTTCCAGCACGCCGTTGGTTCCGGTCCAGTTTTGAATCGCCCGCCCGAATTTGTTTTGCGTTTCCTGGGTACAGGCACCGGCGAGTAGCATGGTGCTGAGCAAGAGATAGCGGAGTTTCATTGGGTCACCGTCGAATTTTCAGTTCGCGCACGTCCGGCCGCGAAATCCACCGCACAACTGCGGCGGCAACGATCAGATGATACCGGATCGGGTGCAGTGAATGGATGACAGGGCGTGCGGGTTGCATTGCACCGCAGTTTGGCGGGTGAGCGTTTCGATTCGACCGGCACCACGCCAAACTCGAACAGCGCCGCTGCCGATCACCGCTAGGGCGTGGGGAAGGCGCGTCGCATGTAAACGGCGATCTTCTCGGCCTCCTGCTGCGACATCGCCGTGAACGTCGGCATCTGGGTATCCCCTTGCCGCGATTGGCCGCGGATGTGCTCGACCATCTGCCGGTAGTCCATCGTCGACCCGCTGACCGGCGGCACGCCCTTCAGGAAGGCCCCGTCACCCCCTTGCTGATGACAGGGTGCGCAGTGATGCTCATACAACTGTTTGCCGGTGGTCAGCGTCGGGTGGTCATGCTCGTCAGGGCCTTCGCAGGCGGCAATGACGAGACTGGCCGCAAGAATCGTTCGCCGCACGCGTCGCCTCCATGGGGATATGCAGCGCAAAGCTAGCACATGCCGCGCGCGATGCCCTGAACCACTACAAGGGTTTTGGCGCAGGTCAAATGATATATTCGCGGTTTGACCTCACCGCTTCTCGCCACGATCACGTGAACCCACCCGCGCCCAATCTCTTCGACTACCGACGCCACTGGGCTCACAAGTTCGGCCCGGCGCCCTTTCTGCCGATGACGCGCGATGAAATGGACGTGCTCGGCTGGGACAGTTGCGACGTAATCCTGGTGACCGGCGATGCCTATGTCGATCACCCGAGCTTCGGTATGGCGGTGATCGGCCGGGTTCTCGAAGCACAAGGCTTCAGGGTCGGCATCATCGCGCAACCTGACTGGCAGAACGCCGACGACTTCGCCCGGCTCGGCCCGCCGAACCTGTATTTCGGCGTGACCGGCGGCAACATGGATTCAATGGTCAACCGCTACACCTCCGAGCGACGGCTGCGCTCGGACGACGCCTATACGCCTGACGGCGTCGGCGGCCAACGACCGGACCGGGCCGTCATCGTGTATTCGCAGCGCTGCCGCGAGGCCTTCAAGGGCGTGCCTGTCGTGATCGGTGGCATCGAGGCGAGTCTGCGGCGGATCGCCCATTTCGACTATTGGCAGGAAAAGGTCCGGCGTTCGGTACTGGTCGATGCCAAGGCCGACATGCTGCTGTTCGGCAACGCGGAACGTGCAATCGTCGAGCTGACCCACCGCCTGGCCGCCGGCGAAGCCATCGGCGACATCACCGATATTCGCGGCACCGCTTTCGTGCGCCACGCCCTGCCGTCTGACTGGACCGTGATCGACTCCACCCAGGTCGACGAACCCGGGCGGGTCGAACCGCATCCCGATCCCTATCTGGATACGACAAAGGCATCGACCGAAGCACCGCCGGCCGCGCCGCCGGACGCCCCACAGGTCGTCACCCTGCATCGTCGCCCGAAGAATCTCGATCGCGATAAAACGGCGGTACGCATTCCCGCATTCGAGACCGTGCGCAGCGATCCCATACTGTACGCACATGCGTCACGCGTGCTGCATCTCGAATCCAACCCGGGCAACGCACGCGCCTTGATTCAACAGCATGGCGACCGCGAGGTATGGATCAACCCACCTCCGCTACCGCTGCGCACGCCTGAACTCGATCGCGTGTTCGAGTTGCCTTACCAGCGGGTGCCGCACCCGGTGTATGGCGAGGCCCGGATACCGGCCTACGAGATGATCCGATTCTCGGTCAACATCATGCGCGGCTGCTTCGGCGGGTGTTCGTTCTGTTCGATCACCGAACACGAAGGTCGCATCATCCAGAACCGCTCCGAACAGAGCATCCTGCGCGAGATCGAAAACATCCGCGATCATACCCCCGGGTTTACCGGTGTGATCTCCGACCTTGGCGGCCCGACCGCCAATATGTGGCGCCTGCATTGCAAAGACTCGAAGATCGAATCGAGCTGCCGCCGCCTGTCGTGCGTGTATCCCGGGATCTGTGACAACCTCAACACAGACCAGATGCCGTTGGTGCGGTTGTATCGCAAGGCGCGCGCACTGCCCGGCGTCAAACGCGTGTTCATCGCCTCCGGCCTGCGCTACGACATCGCGGTGGAAACGCCGGAATACGTCAAGGAACTGGTTACCCACCATGTCGGCGGCTACCTGAAGATCGCACCGGAGCATACCGAAGACGGGCCCTTGTCGAAGATGATGAAGCCCGGCATGGGAACGTATGATCGCTTCAAGGCGATGTTCGACAAATACTCCAAGCAGGCAGGCAAGGAACAATACCTGATCCCCTACTTCATCGCTGCCCACCCGGGCACCACCGATGAAGACATGCTGAACCTCGCCTTGTGGCTCAAGCGCAACGGCTTCCGCGCCGACCAGGTGCAGGCGTTTCTGCCGTCGCCGATGGCACTGGCCACGGCGATGTGGCACTCCGGACGCAATCCCTTGAAGAAGGTCACGCGCTCTTCGGAGCAGGTGTCGATCCCCAAGGGCGCAAGGCAACGTCGATTGCACAAGGCATTTCTGCGCTATCACGACGCCAACAACTGGCCTTTGCTGCGTGAAGCACTGAAAGACATGGGACGCACCGACCTGATCGGCAACGGCAAGCGTCACCTCGTACCCAGCTACCAGCCGGCAGGTACCGGAAAGCGGCCCGAGGGCTCACGCACACCCGGCAAGCACCGAGGCGGCAAACCGTCGACGTTTCGCACACAGCACACCCACGGTGTTCAGACGAAGAGCCGTAGCGGTAAACGCAAGACGCGACGCTGACCACTTGCGCTAAGATGCGCGAAACCGAAGCGGCCCAGACACCGGCGCTATGCATCGTCCGTTCGACCGAGCAGGAACCGCAAGCACGTGCGAGTGAGTGAGTACATGACCCAGAAAGTGCTGAGCGCCGCGCCGGACGATGGCGTTCGCGAGACATTCTTTCGCATGCGCGAAGCAGGGATTCGGCATCTGCCGGTGCTCGAGGGCGCGCAACTGGTAGGCATGATCAGCGACCGCGACCTGCGGAGGCCCGACTGGGTCGACGAAGCGCCGGATCTGTCGCACGAGTACCAGCTCGACGACAACCTGTCGGTCGGCGACCTGATGTCGCACAACCCGGTTACGGTGCATACCTATGACGAGCTGGCCAAGGCGTGTGCGCTGATCGATGAACACGGGTTCGGCGCGCTGCCGGTGCTCGACAAGGGAAACCACCTGGTCGGTATCATCAGCAAAGCCGACCTGGTTCGCGCCTTCGCCAAGCTACTCAACGATGGTCATGTACACGCCCCCTGAGGGCGTACCAATCATCGAACCGCTTCAGCGCACGATCTCTACGACATCCCCCAAGGCCTCGCGAATCTCGGCAAAGCTGGGCGGTCGCAAGTCGGGCGGCTCGGCATAGGCGCCGTAGCAACTCAGGCGTCGCACATTGGGCTGTTTGTCCGATGCGAGCCAGAAGTGATAACCCTCGTAGTAGGCGCTGCTTCCCGCATCATCCATATCGCCGGCAATCAGATTCAAGGCGCCGAGCGCCGCGACCTGTACCGGTTTGGCCATGACGACTGGCACCAGGGTGCTCTGCACGCGCGTTACGACAAAGCGGTCCGGCTCAATGACGAACCCCTTGTGGTCGACCGTATCGATTTCCAGACTGCAATGCGTGGAGTAGTGATCGAAGGCGCTATAACGGGCGCTGGTGGGCACCCCGGATTCCCCGTGGCTTTGCAAGAACACCCGGGCCTTTCCGGCAGGCACGGTCAGCGCCGACTTCAATACCAGCGTGCTGCCTTCGAGTTGCACGAAGCCCTGGCGACCGGTTTCGTTGCGCACCGTGGCGCTGTTCATGCATCCGGCAACAAGAAACGTGGATACGAGCGCTACCAGGACGGCTTTGGCGTTCATGGCAGGATTCCTCAAACGGTGGGCACAGTCGATAAGACACCCTAGCAGAGGAAATGGTTTCGCAAAATGATCAGCCCGCAGCCAACAGCTCGGTCATATCTTCGACGATGTCTTCGAAGTCGGTCGAGCTGATACCGGCGTAGGCGAGCACCTGTTCGCCCCATCGATCCCATTCAGGATCGTCTGCCTTGCCCCAGTAGCGGCGGTCGATATGTTCGGCCATCTTGAGGACCGCCAGCGAGATCCCGGTCTTCGACATGGCGCCGCCATTCTCCGCCAGCACCTCGATCACATCATGATGCCGCAGGATCAACTCGCCGACATGCTCAGGAAGCCCCCAACTCCTGCAGACGAAATACCCGATAACCGCGTGGTTGGTCTTGTAGCGCTCGTCTTCAAGTTGCGTGACGTCGACCATTGACGCTTCGGCGTCACCCATCGTCTTCAGATAGTCGTCGAACCGCATCATCATCAGCGGCACGCCGGCATTGTGGAACAGGCCAAGCATGTAGGCCTCGTCCGGACTCACGCCGGCGAACTGGCGCGATAGCTTGGCCGACACCATGCCGATATTCACCGGCGATTCCCAATAGTGCTCCGGGGTCGGTGCGCCGGAATCTTCCATGGCCCTGCGCAAGGCCAGGCCGGCGACGATGTTGCTGATGTTCAAAAGGCCGAGCAATGTGGTCGCCTGGCGAATCGACTTCGCCTTGGCGCGCAACCCGAAGAATGGCGAGTTGACCGTTTTCAGCACCAACGCCGCCAAACCCATATCCTTTGAAATCGCCGCCGACACCTCGTCGATGTCGGGCTCGTCCTTCTGCATCAGCTCATGCAATTCCATGAACACGGCGGGCGTGGCCGGAATCTTGACCGAACCGAGAATTTCGTTAGTGGCTTCAAAACTGAGTGCGGCGTTCAATGGTAGCTCCTTGTCGCGGTGAGCGCCGAACGACCCGGGGCTTCGGCACGGAGGGCAACAGCCGGTAAACGGGACGCCCGCCCGCATCGAAGTCGAGTCAACACGATCAAAGGTCCGCTTTGATCGCATAGCGACCGGATCGACGAGTTCTGAACTGCCCCCCGGTACAACGCCGCGAACGCAGGAAAGTAAGGCGTGCGACAGAAAAATGTCGGGCAGCGGGTCTATCATGTCATCAGGCCCGGAGCGCACCTCCCGAACGGGACGGCAGCCGCGCCGCGAGAGATAACAACTACCTCGGTTTTGGATTCGCTATGCAGGGTATGTCTGAACGCTTCGGCAATTTCTTGATCGCCAGCCTGGAACTGTTTGCCGCCGCGTTCCTGATGATCCTCGGCGCGATCATTCTCTGGATAGTCGTTGCCTACATCCTGGATGTAACCCAGACGCGTCATGCGATACGACGCAACTATCCGGTCATCGGGCGGTTTCGCTACTTTTTCGAGCACCTGGGAGAATTCTTCCGCCAGTACTTCTTCGCCATGGATCGCGAAGAGCTGCCCTTCAACCGTGCGCAGCGAAGCTGGGTGTATCGCGCCGCCAAGGATATCAACAACACGGTCGCTTTCGGTTCGACCCGCGATCTGCGCAAGGCCGGCACCGTGGTGTTCGTGAACTGCCCGTTCCCCACCCTGGGTGAAGATGCCGTGCCGCCCCGGCCGGTAACCATCGGCCCCGGTTGTCGCTCGCCCTATACAACGGCTTCGCTGTTCAACATTTCCGGCATGAGCTACGGCGCCATATCCAAGCCTGCAGTGCTCGCGTTGTCGAGCGGCGCCAACAAGGCCGGTTGCTGGATGAATACCGGCGAAGGTGGCCTGTCGTCTTATCACCTCGACGGCGGCTGCGACATCGTCTTTCAGATCGGCACGGCGAAGAACGGGGTACGTGACCTCGACGGCAATCTCAACGATGACAAGATCCGCGAGATCTCGGCGCACCCTCAGGTGAAGATGTTCGAGATCAAGCTCAGCCAAGGCGCAAAACCCGGTAAGGGCGGCATGTTGCCGGGGGCCAAGGTGACCGAAGAGATCGCCAAGATTCGTGGTATCCGCGTCGGCGAGAATGCGTTCAGCCCGAATCGCCACCCCGATGTACGCAACAATAGCGACCTGTTGGATATGATCGAGCGTGTGCGCAACGCGGGCGGCAAACCCACCGGATTCAAAACCGTGGTCGGATCACCCGCCGTCCTCGACGAGCTCTTCAGCGAGATCGTCGAACGCGGCGCGGATTCTGCGCCGGACTTCATCACCATAGACGGTGCCGAAGGCGGCACCGGCGCGGCGCCGATGCCGCTGATCGATGCGGTCGGCCTGCCGTTGCGCGAGAGCCTGCCGATCCTTGTCGACAAGCTCACCGAGTACGGGCTGCGCGAGCGCGTGAAAGTCATCGCATCGGGCAAGCTGATCAACCCAGAAGACATTGCCTGGGCCCTGTGCATGGGCGCCGATTTCGTGACCAGCGCGCGCGGCTTCATGTTTGCGCTGGGCTGTATCCAGGCACTGCAATGCAACAAGAACACCTGCCCGACCGGCATCACGACACACGATGAGCGTCTGCAGCGCGGCCTTTACCCACCCGACAAGGCAGAACGGGTCGCCGCCTATGTGCGCAACATGATCAACGAAGTCGGCGTTATCGCCCATGCCTGCGGCGTTCGCTCCCCGAGTGAGCTCAATCGCGCACACGCACGGGTGATCCAGGAGAGCGGCTTATCGATCGGACTCGATCAGCTTCATCCGGTGCCGCCGTTGCGGCCTGGTATCGACAAAAAGACGGGCTAGGCCCGGAGCGCATGGGCATCAGTCACACCATCATGATGCTGGCCGGGCTGTTGCTCGTGGCGCTGATGCTGCGACCCTTCGCCGAGCGTCGCAACCTGCCGTTTGCCGCCTTGCTGGTGGCCACAGGCTTTGTCGGCTCGGAGTTGTTGCTGTGGTTCGACGTCGACACCGGCGTACGTCACCAGTCATTCCACGACCTGATCTTCTACGTGTTTCTCCCGCTGCTGGTGTTCGAAGCGGCGTTCAAGATCGATGCGCTGATGCTGCGCAAGAACCTGTTCGTCATCCTGCTGCTGTCGATCCCGATATTGCTGCTCTCCATATTGGTCACCGCATCGCTGGTGTATATCGGCATCGGTCACCCGGAAGGTTTCCCATGGATTGCCGCGATGCTGACCGGCGCCGTGCTGGCGGCGACAGACGCCTCGCCCATAACCGCACGCTTCGCCAAGCTGGGCGTACCCAAGCGCTTGCGAATACTCATGGAAGGAGAAGACCTGTTCAACGACGCGACCGCCATAGTGATGTTCAATATCGTGCTGTACATCGCCATGTACCCGCAGGAACACATCACGGTCGCGGATGCCGTCGCATCGTTCGCCGTTGTGTTTTTTGGCGGTATCTTTATCGGCCTGCTGGTGGGCCTGGCTTTTCTGCTGGTTTCGCGGCTGCTCGAGGACTCCATTCAACAGGCCTTGGTCAGCCTGATCTCGGCCTATGCCGCATTCCTGATAGCCAATGAGATCCTGCAGGTCTCCGGCGTCATGGCGGTATTGATTACCGGCCTGATCATGGGGCGCGTAATCCACAACGACTTTCAGGATGAACGCGGCAGCTTCGTCGACAACTTCTGGGCATTCAACGTCTACGTCGCCGAGGCACTGGTCTTTCTATTGATGGGCGTAACGGTCACCTTCGCCATGTTCGAGCAACGCTGGCTCGCCATGCTGATCGGAATCGTCGCCGTACTGATTTCGCGCGCGATCGGTGTGTTCGGCACCGCGCCGCTGATCAACCGCTTGCCGTGGATAGACGATGTACCGCGCGGTTACCAGCAAGTGTTGGTCGTGGGCAGTCTGCGCGGCGCTGTGGTGCTGGCGCTGTGTCTGTCTTTGCCGGTCAGCCTGCCCTACTGGTGGACAGTACAATCAATCGCGTTCGGCGTGGTGATCTTCAGCCTGTTTGTGCAGGCACCGCTGGTACCTCCACTACTCAAGCGCAGCGAGTTGCTGCACAAAGACCCCGGTTGAGCGACGTCAGGACTGCTGCGCCTCGGTCTGTTTCTTCAGCCCACGGTATACCTCGGCACCCTTGCAGCGCTGGGCATAGAGTACATCGATCTTGCGCTTGAGCTTCTCGCGGGCGTGCTTGCCGCGCGTGCGCTTGAGCTTGTCCTCGAGTTCTTCCTGCTTGTCCTTGAGAGACTTGATCGTCTTACGCAGCTTTTTAAGGCGCATCTCCTCAGGAGGGCGCTTCAACAGCCTTTGAATCTTTGCAACAAGCTTCATGGTTTTCATTGCGATCGCTCCTGACGCTCGACGGTTGGGGCCTCGCGCCGGTGCTGATCGACCATCTGTTCGACTTCTTCCGGGGTCAGCGAGAGGTCGGGGGTCACTTCGTCCATCGACGGAGACGACGCCAATAAACCTTTCGCCATGCTCAGCAGACGCGCCATGATTTCGTTCACGTAGAGACTGTCATTCATCAGGGAAGTGGCCATCTGGGCGGTGATGGCGCCGTCCCGGATCAATCCGTCGACGATCTGGTGACTGAAGCGATAGTTGTCCGCAATGTCTACCTTAATCGCATCAAGTGACAGTAATGCGACAGCCTCATCATCGGCCGCACGCAGCACCGCCAGTTCGCGCAGCAATTCACCGATCCGCGCACGGAAGCGGTTGTATTCCCGCCGAATGTAGCGGTTCGGCGCGCCGGTGTAACGTTCGACGTTCTTGCGCAGGTGCTTGGTCGCCTTGATCGCGGCCACGATGTCGAGATTGGCCTGCCACAGCCCCTGCATCTTGCGGGACTTTTCATCGTCCATGTTCGCCGATGCACGGGTGTAGAACAGTACGTTGGCACCGTAGATGTCTTTGATCATCAGCTCGTATTGCTTGTCGATGTCGATCTCGATGTGCTCTCCGGGCTCGTCGAGCAACGCCATGAGATCTTTGTCTGAACTGATATCGGCGCGGCGCAGGTTAACGCCATGGGCGATGATCGAGAACGCGTTGTTGAACAGGTGCTGGGTCTCGCGGCGCAGCGCCGGCAAAGCCACGTCCGGAAACGCCAACGCGGCCTCGCTGAGGTACCTGGGCATGTCGCGTTCGACCCGTGGACCACGCAAGAACCGGGTCAACATCCGTTCCAATGCGCGGATCAACGGCGTGAAGACCAAGACGCCAATGCCGTTGAACAGGGTATGAAACACGGCCAGCTTGAGCGTGTAATCGTCACTCGGTATCCCGACCGCACCGCTAATCGCGTCCACCGCGAGCACGAGGTAGCTGATCGAGGCCAACGCGATGACACCGGTACCGATATTGAAGATGAGATGCGCGCCCGCCAGCCGCTTGCCGTCGATCGGTGAACTCAGCGCCCCCAGCACGGCCGTAATCGTCGTGCCGACATTGGCGCCGATCGCCAGCGCCAGGGCATTTTCATAGGTGATTTGCCCGGCCCCCAGCGCAGTGATGATCAGCACCAGGGTGGCATGGCTCGACTGCATGACGACAGTCGCCAGCATGCCGAACAGCGTGAACAACAACAGCCCTTTGATGCCCGGTATGGCGTACCGGGTCAGATCGAGCTGGTCGGCAAAGCCTTCGAAACCGACCTTCATGTAATGGATGCCAAGGAACAGGAAACCCAGCCCGGCCAGAATCCAGCCGATGCCTTTGAGCGCACGCGGCTTCTGCAGGATGAACACCACGCCGAACACCAGCATCGGCATGGCATAGGTCGACAGGTTCACCTTGAGGCCGAAGCCGGCGACGATCCAGGCGCCGGTGGTTGTACCAAGATTGGCACCGAAGATGATGCCGATGCCCTCGGCCAGGCCCAGCAGACCGGCACTGATAAAGCTGATCGTGATCACCGACACCAGCGACGACGACTGCATAATGGTCGTGGTCACGATGCCGAACACCAGGCTCTTCCACGTCTTGTCGGTGCTGACGCGCAATACGCGCTCGAGCGCACCGCCGGAGAAGGCGCGGAAGCCTTCCTCCATACACAACATGCCGAACAGGAAGATGGCGACGCCGGCAGCGATATCGCCAAATACATCGCTGCGCCAGAAGCCATACGCCAGGCCGGCCAGGATAACGGGCAGGACGAAACGCCCGATCATCGCACCTCGCAGTGCCAGATAACCGGCTGAATGTAGAAACTTCCGATTTCGAAGGAAACGACGGCCATGGGTCTATTATTGACCAGCCCGTCGATGTTTGAAGTGCTTTGCACTCAACGCGGTTGGGTGAAGCGTGCGCTTCACCCAACCGGCCGAGCCGAGATCACGCCTTGTCGTAGTGTTCTGCGTGTTGACGCAAGCGCTTTGACAGCGCTGCCACCTCGTCGGCCGCCCGCTCCATCTCCTCCAGCACTGCGGTACTGATCGCGGCCTCGACCAGCATCGCCAGTTCATTGCGGTGCTCTTCCGTGATCGCCGCCTTGGCATTCTCATCGAGCAGGTCCATAAAGGCATTACTGACCTGCACGGCATGCCGTTCGTAGTGTTCGCTCATGTTCTTAGCCCTTCCTGCTTATGAACGCTGATTAACTCAACTGGGTGTGTTCGCCGTCTTCGTAGATGTCCGAAGCGGTACCGACGATCAGCGGATCCGGCGGACACGCGATCTTTTCATCCTTGTTGTCGTACGGAATGCTGTTCAACAAGTGACGAATGGCATTGATGCGCGCGCGCTTCTTGTCGTCCGACTTGATCACGGTCCAGGGAGCGTCGGCCGTATCGGTGTGGAAGAACATCGCCTCTTTGGCCTTGGTGTAGTCGTCCCACTTGTCGAGCGATGCCAGGTCAATCGGGCTCAGCTTCCACTGTTTCAACGGATCGTGTTCACGCGATTTGAAGCGGCGCAGCTGCTCGCCGCGGCTGACCGAGAACCACAGCTTGAACAGGCGTATGCCGCTGCGCGCCAACATGCGTTCGAGCTCCGGCGTCTGACGCAGGAACTCGAGGTATTCCGAGGACGAACAGAAACCCATCACACGCTCAACGCCCGCACGGTTGTACCAGGAGCGGTCGAACAACACGATCTCACCGGCACTCGGCAGATGCTGAATATAGCGTTGGAAATACCATTGACCGGCTTCACGCGGCGACGGTTTCTCCAATGCCACGATGCGTGCACCACGAGGATTGAGGTGCTCCATGATGCGTTTGATGGTGCCGCCCTTACCCGCCGCATCGCGGCCTTCGAACAGGATCAGTACGCGCTCGCCCGTATCGCGCACCCAGTTCTGCAGCTTCAACAGCTCGATCTGCAGCTCGTATTTGAAGGCCTCGTAGTCTTTGCGGCCGAGCTTGGTGCTGTACGGGTAGATGTTCTTGCGAAACAGCTCGCGGCGCGCGGTCTTATCGAGCTTGCTGAGGTCGCCGTCGAAAACCTGCGGGTTCTCGACCTTCTCCTTATTTTCGTCGTTGGCACTGTCAACGTTGACTACCGAATCTCCCATTATCCCTTTCCCCCAGGTTCGTCATCTAAAGAATCATTGTGCGCCACAACATGCCCGCTGCGGTTGACGGGTATCAAAAAGCGACAAATCCAGTGCCGAACGCAAGCGCGCGCTCGCCGGAACTCACCGACCCGGGCGGAACAGGCCACCAAGACCCATATCGTCGAGCGCGCCTTCCATGAATCGGCGCACCTGCATCGCGTCTTCCATGCGCAGTGCGGCATGCAGCAGCTGCCGTGCACGTGACACACTGATACTGCGCACCACCCACTTCACCTTCATCAGGCTACCGGCACTCATGCTGAGGCTGTCGACGCCCAGGCCCATCAACAGGATCGTTGCCATCGGGTTGCCGGCCAGCTCGCCGCAGATACCCACCGGCCGGTTGAACACCCGCGCGCCGCGCACCACCTGTTCGAGCGCGCGCAACACTGCCGGATGCAGATCGTCATACAACTCGGCCACCCGCGAGTTGTTGCGGTCGACGGCGAGCAGGTACTGCGTCAGATCGTTGGTGCCGACCGACACGAAGTCGACCCGACGCGCCAGTTCCTCGATCATGTACACCGCCGACGGCACCTCGATCATGACGCCGATCTTCGGCATCGAGACCTTGTAGCCTTCTTCGAGCAACTCGTCGTGGGCGCGCGTGATCAACATCTTCAGTTCATCGACCTCGGCCACGCCGCTGATCATCGGCAGCATGATCTGCAGATTGTCGAGGTCGACCGCGGCACGCAGCATCGCGCGCACCTGGGTCAGAAAGATCTCGGGGTGTGCCAACGAGATGCGCACGCCGCGCCAGCCAAGGAACGGGTTCTGTTCTTCGACCGGGAAGTACGGCAGCGGCTTGTCGCCGCCGATATCGAGCGTGCGCAGAATCACCGGCCGGGGGGCGAAGGTTTCGAGCACCCGGCGGTAATTCATGACCTGCACCGATTCGGCCGGGAAGCGGTCACGGACCATGAACGGCAGCTCGGTGCGGTACAGGCCGATACCGGCAAAATCATCGTTGCCGATGTTGTTGGTCTCGTTGACCAGGCCGGTGTTCAGGTGCAGGGGAAACGCAACGCCGTCGGTCGATTCGGCCGGCAGGCCGCGCAACGCTTCGGCCTCGGCGGTCAGTGCCCGCTCCTCTTCGGCGAGGCGCTCGTACTCCTGGCGCACCGATTGCGGCGGCGAGATATAGACCCGCCCGCGGTAACCATCGACGATCAGCTCGCGGCGCTCGACGCGCGCGACCGGCAGGTTGCTGACGCCCATGACGGCCGGCAGCCCCATCGCACGCGCCAGAATCGCGACGTGCGAGGAACTCGAACCGGCGGCGCAGACCACGCCGACCAGACGATCGTGCGGCACCTCCGCCAGCTGGATCGCACTGACCTCTTCGCCGACAAGCACGGTCTGCGCCGGGTACTCGACCTTGCGCGGGCTGTCGCTCTGCAGGTGCATCAGGATGCGCCGACCGAGGTCACGCACGTCCGATGCGCGCTCACGCAGGTAGATGTCCTCCATGTTTTCGAACACCTGGGCATGCGCATCGATGCTCTGACGCAGCGCCGCCGGGGCCCAGTCTCCCTTTTCGATCAGCTCGATGGTCTGGGTGACCAGGGTGTCGCTGCCAAGCATCAGCAGCAAGGCATCGAACAGCGCGATGTCCTCTTCCGGTATCTCACCGCTCAGGCGTGCCTTGAGCGTACGCAGGTCGTCTTCAACCGCGTCGACAGCGTCACGAAACGCCTTGCATTCGGCATCGATATCTTCGGCCTGACGATCCGGCACGGCGTCCAAATCGGCGGCGCGGTAAGCGACAACCCCCTCGCCGATCGACACGCCCGTGCTGCCGGCGCGACCTTCAAGATAGCGTCCCATACGCGGCTGAGTGGTCAGCGCATCGAGTTCGCCGCTGGTCTGGGCAAAGGTGATGGCGCCGGCGAGCTGTGCCGCCAGGGTGAAGACGAAGGTCACCTCGTCTTCGGTGAATTCACGCTGCGCCTGCTGGCGCACGACCAGCACCCCGAGCACCTTGCGATTCTGGATGATCGGCACACCGAGGAATCCGTTGTACTGGGTCTCACCGGTCTCGGTGATGCGCATATACCGCCGGTGCGACGGCGCATCGCTGAGGTTGAGCGGCTCGGCACGTTCGGCCACCAGGCCGACCAGGCCACGGCCCAACGGCAGGGCGACTTTGCCGACCGCCTCGGCGTTCAGACCGTCGGTGGCGGCAAGCACATGAGTGCGCGTATCCGGGTCGGTCAGGTACACGGAGCAGACGTCGCAGCCGATCGCCTGTTTGACCATCGAGACGATCATCGACAACGCCTTTTCCAGATCCGGCGCAGCGTTTACCTCTTTGACGATGCGGTGCAACAGCTCGAGCATGGATTCAACAGTTCCTCAGACAGGCAATCACCTGCCGCAGCCGGCCATCTCCCAGACAATCGGGGCGAAGGCCGAGGTTCTACGGACAATCAGCGACGTTGTTGACGGAGAAAATTGGTCTGTGGACGCGCCGGCACACCGTCGGGAAACAGCAGCGGCGCCAGTTCCTCGAGCGCGCGCTCGTAAACCCGACGCTTGAAGTAGATCACCTCGCGCACCGGCTGCCAGTACTTCACCCAACGCCAGTTGTCGAACTCGGGCTTGTCGCACGAATCCAGACAGAAGTCGTTCTCGCAGCAGTGTACACGGAGCAAAAACCAGCGCTGCTTCTGGCCGATGCAGACCGGGTGGGAATGCCGCCGGATGAAACGCTTCGGCAGACGGTACCGCAACCAGCGCTGCGTCGAGCCAAGCAGATCGACATGTTCCGGCAACAGGCCGACTTCCTCGTGGAGTTCCCGGTACATCGCCTGCTCCGGGGTCTCGTCGGGGTTAATGCCGCCTTGCGGGAATTGCCATGCGTTCTGACCTACGCGACGCCCCCAAAAGAGGCGGTTCTGGTCATTGCAGAGGATAATCCCCACGTTTGGCCGAAAACCGTCCGCGTCAATCACAACTGAAACCAAAATTTAACGTTCGCTTGCGCTCGATTCTTCCACAGCCGGCACCTTTGCGGCAAGCGAGCAAACTGCATAAGCTATTGCTTATAAAAGAAATCCTGTATAGTCCGGGCGATCCTCACAGCACCATGACGCACGCGCAGTATTTGCAATGGCCCTGGCAATATTCGATCTCGACAACACGCTTCTGGCAGGCGATTCGGACTACCTCTGGGGCCAGTTTCTGGGCGAGATCGGGGTGGTCGACCGCGCGTCTTACGAACAGCAGAACGCCCAGTTCTACGAGGATTACAAAGAAGGCCGCCTGGACATCATGGCGTTCCTCGCATTCTCATTGAAGCCGCTCTCGCAGCATCCGCGCAGCACGCTCGATGCCTGGCACAGCCGTTTCATGCGCGAAAAGATCGAGCCCCTGATCACCCCGGCCGCCGAACGACTGATCGATCGCCATCGCTCGGCCGGTGACACCCTGATGATCATCACGGCGACCAATGCCTTTGTGACGGCGCCGATCGCCGAACGCCTGGGCATTCCCCACCTGATCGCCACCGAGCCGGAACAGGCCGGCGATCGCTACACCGGGGCAGTCGCCGGCGTACCGAGTTTTCGCGAAGGCAAAGTGACGCGCCTCGAAGCCTGGCTCGGCGCAAATGACGCATCGTTGCAGGAAGCCTGGTTCTACAGCGACTCACACAACGACCTGCCGCTGCTCGAGCGGGTCACCCACCCCGTCGCGGTCGATCCCGACCGTCAGCTCGCCGACTATGCACGCGCCGAGGGCTGGCCGATCATCAGCCTGCGCGGCGATGCTCCCGTCGAATCCGATGCCTGAGCAGACTCGCGGCGTGGCATCACGAGACTGATGCCCCCCTTTCGTCCCGCTGTTCTGCTATTGCTCAGTTTTGTCCTTGCCGGGATCGGCCTGGGGATGGCCGTTGTCAACGGCAGCGTGGATATCGGCATTGCCGACATCGTGCGCCACCTGGTCGCCAACGACGGCAGCACCGATGACCTGATCGTCGATCAATTGAGATTGCCGCGTGCCCTCAGCGCCTTCGCGGTCGGTGGTCTGCTGGCCTTGGCCGGCGCCTTGATGCAGGTGCTGCTGCGCAACCCGCTCGGCGATCCTTATATATTGGGCGTTTCGGGTGGCGCATCGATCGCCGTCCTCATCGCCATGCTGGTCGCCCTGCCCGCCGCCTGGTACGCCCCGGTGGCTACCGTCGGCGCTCTGGCCAGCACGCTGCTAGTATTCGGCCTGACCCACCACGGCGACGACTGGCGCAGCGAACACCTGCTGTTGACCGGCGTGGTAGTAGCGGCCGGCTGGTCGGCGCTGATCAGCTTCGTGCTCAGCATCAGCCCGGCGACCCACCTGCCCGGCATGCTGTTCTGGCTGATGGGCGACCTGGCCGATGCGACGAGGCCCGGCTTGGCATGGGCGGTGCTGGCCATCGGCCTGCTGCTGTCCTTGCTGCGCGCCCGCGATCTCAACATCGCGACCCACGGTATGCTGCAGGCTGCAGCGCTCGGCGTCGATACTCAGCGCCTGCGGATCGAACTGTACTTTCTCAGCGCCGTATTGACCGCGGCGGCAGTTTCGATTGCCGGCGCCATCGGTTTCGTCGGGCTCATCACACCGCACCTGGTGCGTACACTCGGCGGCACCGATCATCGCGTGCTGCTGCCCGCCGCTGTGCTGCTGGGTGGCGCCCTGCTCAGCGTTGCCGATACGTTAGCGCGAACCCTGATCAGCCCAATGCAACTGCCGGTCGGCGTATTGACCGCGCTGTTGGGCGTGCCCGTATTCCTGTTTCTGCTGTCGCGCCGGGGTCGTCGATGACACTGCTCGAGAGCAAACAGCTGACGGTGGAAATCGGCGGCCACACCGTGTGCACCGACCTCGACCTGTATATCGAGGCCGGCGAATCCTGGGCGCTGTTGGGACGCAACGGCGTAGGCAAGTCCACGCTGCTGCATCATCTGGCTGGCCTGCGCCGTGCGCAGCGAGGTGAGATCCTGCTTGCCGGGACACCGATCGCCACACTGCGTCCGCGCCACCGTGCGCAGCGCGTGGCGACCCTGCTTCAACACAGCGATCCGACATTCGGCGGCAGCGTCCTGGATACGGTGCTGACCGGCCGACACCCCCACCTGTCGGCACTCGCCTGGGAAAGCGAGAACGATCTGCAATTCGCACGCGATGCGCTTGCCGCCGTCGGGCTGAAAGGATTTGAACGGCGCGCCCTCAACAGCCTGTCCGGTGGCGAGTTGCGGCGCGTCGAGATCGCCCGCCTGCTGGCTCAGCAGGCACCTCTCGCGTTACTCGATGAGCCGATCAATCACCTCGACCTGGCGCAGCAAACAGCGGCGCTGCAGGCGGTCGGCACACACTGCGTGTCGGCGTCGCGCGCCATGATGCTGGTCATGCACGATCTCAATCTCGCGTATCGCGTCTGCGATCGCTGGCTGATTCTTGATGGCAACGGCCAATGGCACATGGGGGATCGAGATGCGCTGGGCGATAGCGAATTGCTGTCCGAATTGTTTCAGCAAACCATCCGGCGCACCGAGACCGCACATGGCCCGCTGTTCATCGCGGATTGGTAATCGCGCTGCAGACTTACACAGCTTATCGCCACGCTACCGACACTGCTAAAATCAGGCTATGGCGCGCTACCGAGACCGAACCAACGTCTACATCCTGCTGATCGCAATCCTGGTTGCGGCCATCGCCGGTTACTACCTGCCGACCAAGCGTCCGGAGACCGGCGCATCGATGACGCCGAAGGAATATATCGACCTGGTCGAGAAGAAACGCGCGCAGCGCCTGAAGTACAGCGAACAGTCAACAACAACGGTGGCGGCCCCACCCGCCAACGAGTAAAGACTGTCGGCGGCGACTGTCGCGACAATTGGTAAATCAGGTACGTTTACACAACGGCCGACTGTCCGGATTCTCTACCGCATCCACGATGGCATTGACTACATCGCCGAACTCCTGCGGCGTCAGCACTTCCATGACCCTGCCCAAAAGTAAAGGATCGACCTGTGCGTAGACCGTTTCACCGGATTTGAGATTCAACACGACGCCCGCGCTGTGCGTATCGACCGTGCCGTCTTCCGCCTCGAACAGGCTCTGGTTGAACGCCATCATTTCGTCGTAGTGCGACTCGATCTCTTCGAGCAAGGCATCGTCGGTATCCTCCGAAATGGCAACCACGAACGTCTCGTCTTCATCGCTGCGCTCGTGCGAAACTCGTTTTGCCTGTAGAAAATCGACAAAACCCTGCAGTGGTCGCTCATCAAAAAATACGAACTCCAGCACACCCATACCTCGTGACAGACAAACTGAAATATGCGTTTTGATCGCAATACTTCTCATTAGGCCCTGATTTCCTGACCGGGGTCAATTTATCCCCAGTTTGGACTGAGCAGCATCCGAATCTATGTACATACTGAATCGGACGAAACGAACGGCGTCACCGATAGCGCCGGGAAGAAAGGAACATGGATACATCCGAAATCGCCAAACTGCGCAATGCAGTTCGGCAACATGTCAGCGCGTCGCGGGAACAGAGGTTTTGTTACCGTGCTTTATGCGTGCTGTTGATCGCCGAAGGACATCGACCGAACCAAGTGGCCGAGTGGCTGGGGGAGCACACTCGAACATTGGAACGCTGGCGTAAGCGTTTCACCGACAACGGTCTCGACGGCCTGATGGACGAAACCAGTCCTGGGCGTCCGCCGAAGTTGTCGGGTGATGAGTGGAAGCGTCTGCAAGCCGACTTGAGCCAACCGCCCACGATGTTCGGGCTGGAAGGCAAAAAGTGGCAAGGCAAGCTGTTGCAGACACACCTGGCTGAGCGTTACGGCATTGATTTCAGCTTGCGGCAGTGTCAGCGCCTGTTGAAACAATACCGCCAGCGCCCCGCAACATCGGGGTTCAAGGCTAGCGCAACGCAAAGCTATACTGCGGCTGCGGATCGCGTAGGAACGGATTGAATATTCGGTGACATCCGATGTGCCTTACGGCGATTGGATGCAGCGGATATGAAACAAGCAGTACAAGACCGGCAAGCGTCGACCGCAGTCTCGATTCGATCATTAACGACGATCAACCAATCCTTAACGGGAGGGACTTTCGATGAACAAAACTCGCAAACTGCTGTTGTCCGGTCTTGTCGGCGCAGCGGCCATCCTCGCGACATCCAGCGCCAGCGCCTTCTGGGGCGGCTGGGGCGGCCCATTCAACTGGGGCGGCTGGAACAACGGTTGGGGAAATGGCTGGGGTAACGGCTGGGGCGGCGGTGGCCCATGGGGATGGGGCGGCGGACCGTACTATGGCGGCGGCTACCCGTACTACGGCGGCTGGGGCGGTGGTTATCCCGGCTACGGCGGCTGGGGCGGCGGCTATCCCTACTACGGCGGCGGCTATGGTTATGCGCCCTACTATGGCGGCTACGCTTATCCGAGCACGTCGACCACGACCAAACCTGCCGCGAAGTCTACCGAAAAGAAATAAGAACATCGCTTTCGATTCGGGAAAGCGCGCCTTCGGGCGCGCTTTTTTGTTGGCTATGCACGAGCCGTAATCACCCGGCATAATCCTCGGTGATGCGAACTCGGACCCACTCATGAAAGGCGCTATCGCCGCCGGGCATCCAAAAACAGCCGAAGCCGGGATGCGCATGTTCGAACTCGGCGGCAATGCGTTCGACGCCGTGGCCGCCGCGCTCGCCGCGGCCTGCGTGGTCGAACCGGTGCTGACCTCACTCGGCGGCGGCGGATTCCTGCTCGCACGCGAGGCGGATCGAGATGCGGTGCTGTACGATTTTTTCGTGCAGACGCCGCGCCAGCGACGTGAAGCCTCTGACGCCTCGTTCTATCCCATCACCGCCGATTTCGGTACGGCGCAGCAGGAATTCCATATCGGCGCCGGCTCGATCGCAACGCCCGGCACCATCCGCGGGCTGGTCTCGACCCAGCGGCACCTGGGCCGCCTGCCACTGCAAGAGGTGCTTGCACCGGCGATTGAATATGCCGAGCAAGGGGTGGAGGTGAATGCGCTGCAGGCCTATATCTTCAGCATCGTCGCCCCCATTTACCGGGCCACGCCAGAGGCAGAGGCTTTGTACGGCGGCGAGGCGCTATGTGGCGAGAACACCCTGTTCCACCAACCGGCCCTTGCAGATACGCTGCGTCGCGTGGCCGAAGAAGGCGATGCACCTTTCTATGAAGGCGATGTGGCCCGGCTACTGGTCGACCACTGCGACACGCACGGTGGACACCTTTCGCTCGACGACCTGCGCAGCTATGCCGTCATTGCGCGCCAACCGCTGCGGCATCGCTATCGCGGCTACCAGGTTGAAACGAACCCTGGACCGTCGTCCGGCGGCACACTGATCAACTTCGCATTGAGCGCCTTGGACAATCAGGACTTTTCGTCTTTGGCCTTCGGTTGTCCCGATCACATGAAAGTTCTCGCCTCGGTCATGGCGCACACCAACCTGGCAAGAGACGACGGCCTGTTATCTCGTACCCGTCAGCACAAGGCCTGGCTCAAGGAATATCTCAGCACAATCGACGGCCACCCGGTCAACAATCGCGGCACAACACACATCAGCGCCATCGATTCAGAGGGCAACAGTGCCTCGCTGACACTGTCAAACGGTGAAGGCAGCGGTGAGTTGCTGCCCGGCACCGGCATCATGTTGAACAATATGCTGGGCGAGGAAGACCTGAATCCACATGGTTTCAATCAATGGCCGTTCGATGTGCGGGTCAGTTCCATGATGGCGCCGACGCTGGCGGAAGACCGACACCACTTGATCGCCATCGGATCTGGCGGCTCAAATCGACTACGGACCGCCATTCTACAGACGCTGAGCAACCTGATCGATTTCTCGATGCCGCCGGAACAGGCCGTCGGTTCGCCGCGCATCCACTTCGAACGCAACCACCTCGATATCGAGCCCGGGTTACCCGATGAAACCGTACACAAGCTGAGCGCTTGGTACCCGGCGCACCGCCTGTGGACATCGCACAACCTGTTTTTCGGCGGCACCCATACGGTGTGTTGGGACGGCAAGACATTTACTGGCGCAGGCGATCCACGTCGCGGCGGTGTTTTTATGCGCAGCGGCGGATAGGCTGCCAGATCAAGCCGAACGTTCGGTAACGCCCACTAGCGTTTACCCGACTTGCCGCAGGGGCATGGTCGACGAGAAAATGCGCTCGATCAATGCTGTCGAACCAGCATTTCAGCAGTATGCGCGATCTTGACGATAACCGCTCGAATCTACAGGAGACACGATGAAGATCACTCAGACGATGGCCGCAGTAGTTATGGCCGCCGCAGCTTTCCACTTGCAAGCCGCCGACGATAGCCCCGAACTCAATGAAGCGCGCGCGCTGGCCAAAGAGTTCGGCACGACGCTGAAGGGTGAAGTACAGAAAGGCATGAAGGAAGGCGGGCCGGTGCACACGATTGATGTCTGCTCGAAGAAGGCGCCGGATATCGCGAAAGACATCTCGGAAAAATCAGGCTGGGAGGTGGCACGTACCAGCCTGAAATACCGTAACCCAGGCAACTCGCCGGACGAATGGGAGCGTGAGGTGCTGGAACAGTTCGAGGCACGTAAAAACGCCGGGGAACCAGTCCAGTCGCTCGAGTTCGCCGAGTTGGTCGGCAGCGGAGAGGAACGCCGCTTCCGTTACATGAAGGCTATCGCAACCGGCGAAGTTTGCCTGAACTGCCATGCAACCGAGATCAAGCCGGAGGTCGAAGCCAAGATCAAAGAGATCTATCCGACCGATCAGGCGCGTGGATTCAAAACGGGCGATATCCGCGGTGCATTTTCATTGAGCAAGATCTACTGATCGAGTGTCACCTCGTGGGGGCCGTTCAGCGGCCCCCGCCGGGCGAATCGCGCCGAGTGCGATTGCGGAATCTACCGACGCCCAAGGTTTCTGCATTCTGGCGCCACAAGTTGCGCGCCTGTCTCTCCAGCGGGATATCGAGCTTTGCGCCGGCCGAGCGTGCACGCTCGAAGAAATCGTTGCGTTGCAGGTCGGGTAACTCGCCATTGAAAGCGAAGCTGACGATATTGCCACCCTGCACGTGCAGCCTGATGACCTGACCGTCGAAGGCGCCGTCCAGCTTCAGCGATGCATCGTGCGTCGGTGCATATTCGCTGGCCCATTGATTGGTTACCAGTATGCCGACAGGCGAGAGGTGCGAACGCACCAAGCGTAGAAATCCCTCGTCGCCCTGGTCGGGATGCACCCCGTCGGCCCGGTAGAGGTCGGCAAAAATCAAATCATAGTCACGACTGCGCTGACCCAGAAACTCACGCGCATCCTGCCGTACAACGCGCAGATTCTTGTCGGTCGGCAGCTCGAAATGGCTGCGCGCGGTATCGATGACGGCTTCCCGTGCGTCCACGCCGGTTATTCGCATACCAGGACGCACGCGGCGCAACGCGCGCGCAAGGCTTCCGCCCCCCACGCCCAGCAGCAGTGCATCGCGCGGTTCCGTGCCGAACAACAGTGCCAACATCATGGCCTGGGTATAGACATGGACCAGGCGCGCCGGGTTGGCCAGATCCATGCAACTCTGCTCAACTTGGTTGCCGAACGTCAGGTAGCGATGGCGATCGTCCTGATAGACGTGAATCTCGCCGTCTTCATCATCCGCTATATGGATCAGACTCCCGAGCTGCGACATATCCTCTCCCTGGACGCGCAAGACCGGCGCGATTGCGCCGGCCCCGTCAGTTAACATGGAATGACCGCCAACCGGTCACCCTCAGTCGACCAGTTCACCTTCTATCACGGCCCCTTCTTCGTCAACGTCGACACTGTCACCGCGTGAGAAAGTCAGTTTCTCGCCCGAAACATTGACGTGAATCACGTCACCCGGATGGAATACCCCTGCCAGGATCTGCTGGGCCAGCGGGTTCTCCAGTTGTTGCTGAATTGCACGCTTGAGCGGCCGCGCACCATACACCGGGTCGAAGCCTGCTTCACCCAGTCGGTCGAGTGCACCATGGCTGACCTCGAGGCCCATGTCGCGTTCGGCCAGGCGCTTGTGCAGATAAGCGATCTGGATCTCGGTGATCGCACGGATCTGTTCACGGCCCAGCGGATGGAACACGACGGCTTCGTCGACGCGGTTGATGAACTCCGGGCGAAAATGCTGGCCGACCACTTCCATCACCGCGCGCTTCATCTCTTCGTAGCGCTCTTCGCCCGCCAGGGTCTGAATCAGGTCAGAACCCAGGTTCGACGTCATGACAATGACCGTGTTGCGGAAGTCGACCGTGCGGCCCTGGCCATCGGTCAAGCGACCGTCGTCCAATACCTGCAACAGCACGTTGAACACGTCCGGGTGCGCTTTCTCCACCTCGTCCATCAAGATGACACTGTACGGGCGACGGCGAACCGCTTCGGTCAGATAGCCGCCCTCTTCATAGCCGACATAACCGGGCGGCGCACCGATCAAGCGAGCCACGGAGTGCTTCTCCATGAACTCCGACATATCGATACGCACCATGGCGTCTTCGGTGTCGAACAGGAACTCAGCCAGCGATTTACACAGCTCGGTCTTACCTACACCGGTCGGCCCAAGGAACAGGAACGAGCCATTCGGCCGATTGGGATCGGCAAGTCCGGCGCGTGAACGACGGATGGCGTTGGACACCGCGGTCACTGCCTCTTGCTGACCGACCACGCGCTTGCTCAACACGCCTTCCATGCGCAACAGCTTGTCTTTCTCGCCTTCGAGCATCTTCGATACCGGGATGCCGGTCCACTTCGACACGACACCGGCGATCTCTTCATCGCTGACCTTGTTGCGCAGCAGATGGGTCTCCTGCATCTCAGCCTGGCTCGCCATATCGAGCTGGTGTTCGAGTTCGGGAATACGTCCGTATTGCAGTTCGGACATCCGCTGTAGGTCGCCGGCGCGGCGTGCGGTCTCGAACTCGAGGCGCGCCTGCTCAAGCGCCTCCTTGATATGCGTCGTGCCCTGCACGGCTGCCTTCTCCGACTTCCAGACCTCTTCGAGGTCGGCAAACTCACGCTCGAGTTCACCGATCTCCTGCTCGAGATTGGACAGGCGCTTCTTGGAGGCCTCGTCGGATTCCTTCTTCAACGCTTCACGTTCGATCTTCAGCTGCACGAGACGGCGATCGAGCTTGTCCATCTCTTCCGGCATCGAGTCGATCTCCATGCGGATCTGCGACCCGGCCTCGTCGATCAGGTCGATTGCCTTGTCGGGCAACTGGCGATCGGTGATGTAGCGATTCGACAGCGTCGCGGCGGCGACGATCGCCGGGTCGGTGATCTCGACACCGTGGTGGACCTCGTAGCGCTCTTTCAGGCCGCGCAGAATGGCGATGGTGTCTTCCACCGACGGTTCCTGCACCAATACCTTCTGGAAGCGACGCTCCAACGCGGCATCTTTCTCAATGTACTGACGGTACTCGTCCAACGTGGTTGCGCCGATGCAATGCAGCTCGCCACGCGCCAGCGCCGGTTTGAGCATGTTGCCGGCATCCATCGCACCCTCTGCCTTGCCGGCGCCGACCATGGTATGGATCTCGTCGATGAACAGGATGATCTGACCTTCCTGTTTGGCAAGGTCGTTGAGCACAGCCTTGAGACGTTCTTCGAACTCGCCACGGAATTTTGCACCGGCAATCAGCGCACCCATGTCGAGCGACAGCAGGCGTTTGTTCTTCAGACCCTCCGGCACCTCGCCATTGACGATACGCTGCGCCAGACCTTCAACGATGGCGGTCTTACCGACACCCGGCTCACCGATCAGCACCGGGTTGTTCTTGGTGCGACGCTGTAGCACCTGGACTGAGCGGCGGATCTCGTCATCGCGACCAATGACCGGGTCGAGCTTGCCCTGCTCGGCCCGTTCGGTCAGATCGATCGTGTATTTTTCCAGGGCCTGGCGCTGTTCTTCGGCGTTGGGGTCGTCTACCGACTGGCCACCGCGCACCTTGTCGATCGCCTTCTCCAGTGCGCCCTTGCTGCCGCCCGCGTTGCGCAACACCTCGCCGACACTGCCCTTGTCTTCAACCGCTGCCAGGACAAACAACTCCGAGGAGATGTACTGGTCTTTGCGTTGTTGGGCGAGCTTGTCGGTCTGGTTGAGCAGGCGTCCTAGGTCGTTGGACAGATGCACGTCGCCCGCGGCACCCTGCACCGACGGTAAACGGTCGAGCGCCTCACCGAGCGCCGAACGCAATTGATTAACGTTAACATCAGCCTGGGCCAGCAGATGGCGCACTGTGCCGCCTTCCTGGTCCAGCAAGGCCGTCAGCAGGTGGGCCGGCTCGATAAACTGATGGTCGCGCCCTACCGCGAGACTCTGGGCATCCGCCAGAGCCATCTGGAATTTACTTGTCAGTCGATCCATCCGCATGGGAGAAAACTCCGATAAAATCTATGGTTACCGCCCATATGGGGTGCGGAACAAGAAAATCAAGAAAATCCGGGTGTTTCGGTTGACCGACTTTCACCCCGGTTGACCCGGCTCATATCCGTCTAGCCAGAGTTTAGGCGGTAATATCAAAATCAACTTCGGGACGAATCAAACCGGATGCAGCGTCTGCTTCTCCTCATCTCTCAGCGGCCATGGATGTGGCTGGCTTTCCTGGTTGTTGCGTCGGTGCTTGCCGCCACCCAGATTCCCAAACTGGAAGTCCGGATCGCCGCCGACGAGATGTTGGTTTCGAACGATCCGCAACGCGCGTATTTCGACGAGATCAAGCAGACATTCGGTGAAGAGCGAGTGATTCTGGCAGTTATCGAAGATCAGAACCCGCTCGCACCTGCCAAGCTCAAGATACAACAAGCCGTCATCGCGGAGCTCGAGGCATTGAGCTTCGTCGACCGGGTGGAAAGTCTTTTCAGTGTCCCGCATGTGAAAAGCGTCGACGGCTATCTCGACAAAAAGCCCTATCTCGACAAACTGCCGGACGATGATGCCGCGGCAGGCGAAGTGTTGGATGCGGCGGTCGGCAACCCACTGGTACGCAACATCCTGGTAGCGCCGAACGGCAAGGCGCTGGCGCTGGCCATCGTGCTGCGCGAAGGCGCGACGCCGGTCGACGATCAGACACTGACCGACAGCATCAATACCGCCATCGCCCCATTAGACGAGGCCTATGACAACGCCTACGCGATCGGTTTTCCGATGGTGCGCAACGAGATCGCCGAACGCATCATGGCCGAACAGACCGCGTTGATGCCGCTGGCCATCGGCGCACTACTGATCGCTTTGTTCCTGCTGTTGCGCCAACTGATCGATATCGTTACCCCGTTGATCACGGCCGGCGTCAGTATCCTGTGGACCTTCGGCCTGATGGGGTGGCTCGGCGTGCCCATCAATGTCGTGACATCGACCGTTCCCATCCTGCTGATAGTGGTCGGCTCGACCGAAGACATCCACCTGCTCGCCGAGTTTCGACATGCCCAGCGCAGAGGAGACAACACCACTGTTGCACTCAGGCATATGGCGAAGAAGATGGGGCGAACGGTACTGCTGACGTTCATCACCACCTATGCCGGGTTTCTCTCGGTGGGTTTGAGTGGCATCGAGGTGTTGCGTCAATTCGGACTGGTGGCCTCGACCGGCCTGCTGTTCAATTTCCTTGTCACCATTATCTTCATCCCTGCGGCGCTGGCGCTCGCGGGGCGATGGCAGATCGACGGCCGCTCGCGGATGTTCGACGAACGAGCACATCGCTGGTCTGCTAGCTACTGGCGCTTTCTGACCACGCACCGCTGGCATGCCTTCGTGTTTCTGGCGACCTGCTCGATCATCGCGGCGATCGGCATACCGCGCATCCAGATCAACCACAATCCCACCGACAGCCTTGGCGGCAACTCGCCGGTGGCGCAACACATCGAAAGCCTCAACACACAATTTGCCGGTCTCGAATCGTTCTCCATCGTCATCGAATCGGGTATCCAGGATACGTTTCTGCAATCGCGCTATCTGGACGAAATTGTCGAGGTCGAAAACTTCATTCGCCAACAGAACGAGGCGATGTCGGTTACCTCATTCGCCGACTACCTGGAACTGCTGAACATCGCGATGCTGGAATCGGCAGACGCCGGCGTTCCTGCTTCGAACGACGAGATCGCCGAACTCATGCTGTTTCTCGACTATGAGCGGGTGCGCGGTTACATCACCGAAGACTACAGTCAGACACGGATACTGGTCAGACACAGCATCGCCACGACAGAACAACTGGAGTCAATGCTGAAGACCATCCGCCGCTTTCTCGACGAGAACCTCGACGACGGCTTGCGAGCGCGCATAACCGGCGACTCGGTACTGACCTTGTCTGCAACCAACAGCATGATATTCGGCCAGTTGCAGTCGGTATTGCTGATACTGACCTTCTTCATTCTGATTATCTCTTTCATCTTCACCGACCTTCGCGTCGGATTGATTGCAGCCGCGCCGAACATCTTCCCGGTGATCATCCTGTTCGGTGTGTTGGGTTATGCCGAGATCCCGTTGAACATCGGCACAACGATGGCGGCGGCCATCGCCATCGGCATCGCGGTCGACGATACCCTGCACTTCCTGCTGCGCTACAACCAGGAACTGCGCAGTTCAAAGAGCCAGTCGCTGGCGATGGAACGCACGATCTATGAAGAGGCGCTACCCGTTGTCTCAACGTCGATTGCCCTGACCGTCGGCTTCCTGGTGTTCTCGCAGTCGAGCTTCGCCCCGGTCGCGCAGTTCGGCATGCTGAGTGCACTGGTAATCAGCACCGCCTTGCTCGCCGATTTCGTCATCACGCCGCTGGCGATCTCGTCGCTACGTCTGGTCACCTTGTGGGACCTGCTGTCGAACCGCGTTCGTAACCAGGTCATCCCGCGAAGCCCGCTGTTCCGCGACATGCGACCCTGGCAGATTCGGCGCTTCGTGCTGTCTAGCACACTGCTGGAGTTTCGTCCCGGTGAGCATGTCTACCGTCGCGATGACGAAAGCACAGCGCTCTATCTCGTCATGAAAGGCGTGGTTGAGATCACGGTGCCGCGCAAAGACGGCGGCGAAGGCAAAGACCCGATCGTGGATCAGTTCGGCTCCGGGCAGATTTTTGGCGACGTCGCGTTGCTTGCCGATGAGCGACGCAAGACCGACGCAGTTGCGCTAACCCCTACCACGTTGATGGTGTTGAGCCGGGAGGCCATCGCCAACGTCACCTTGTTTCATCCCTTCATCGCATCCCGCCTGTTTCTGAACCTGGCTCGTGACGTCAGTTGTCGCTGGGTGGCTTTCATTCTGCGTGTCCGCAGCGCCAAGAACGACCTTTCCGAAGGAGACGATTTTCGATGAGCCACCTCGAAACAACGCTATGGTGCGCACTGACCGGAGTGGTTCGCACGGCGATCCCCAGCCTGGCAGGTTCAAACAAAGTCTATGCAACGGCACTGCTCGCCAGCCTGTGCAGCATGACGGCGTTCGGCGCGGAAAACACACTCTACTTTGCGGAACCGAGTACCGGACGCAAAGTGGAAAGGTATGCGATCGAGCTACCCGTCAGCAAACGCGAACTCAAGACGTTCGTCATACCCGGCGACTGTCTCGCCATCGTCCGGGCGGCCGATCAGGGCTCGATGTTTCGTGGGAGCATTGTCGATCGCCGCTTGTGGCATAAGGTCGAATCGGACTGTCACTACTACCGTTTTCTGAACCGCTACCCGTTGAATCCGATCGAAGATTTCGTCTCAGGTTTCGATTTCATGAACGCCGACCTTCAGGCGCTTCCCTTCACCGACGCCTGCCGTCGACTCGGGCAGAAAGGCAGCCTGGCATCCTGCCTGACGCCGGAGGAAACACCGATTGCCGCCTCCCAGGATCATCCAATGCCCGATCCGGGTGTCGATTCACCCGTTCGGTGCCAACTGGATGACGGTGTTCTCAGGGCGAGAATCCACATCGAGAACGACACACTCATATGCCGCAGCAACGGCAACAAACCAACGCTGCGCTTGATCAATGTCGACTACGCCGACCTCAACGGCGACCGCGTACTGGACGCTGTACTGAGGTTCGTGCCCATCGGGCGGGGATCGATCCGGGTGCCGTTTTTCTTACCGCTTACGCGCTCCAGCTCGTCGGATGATTTTCTATTCGTAGATGACCAGTCCAACAGCCGTTTCCAACAATAGGATGCCTTAGCATCTGGACTTTCATCCGGGTGCTGCCGCCGTCGTTCAGGAATCTCGTGCCCTACCGATAACCTGTTTCAACACTTCCACCCCTTAACCTTCCCCGACATATAGAAAAAGAAGTGGACTCAATGTCTAAATCACTGATGACAAGCCAGATCGATGAAGCCTTTGCGCATTCGCTCGCATCCGTAAAACGGTTTGTCATCGACCACTACCAGGTCTTGACGAGGGTTTATGTAACGGCCCTGCTGATCTCATTGGCCGCGTTTCATGCCAGTCGGCACTGGTGATACCGACCTCTGGTTCCACATGAACGGTGGTCGCTATTTCTGGGAGTTCGGACAGTTCCCGGACCGGGCTTTCTACTCGTTCTTCGATCCCGAGCGCACCTGGACGAACTATTTCTGGGGCTTCCAGCTGTCGGCTTATCAGATATACCAGACCGGAGGATACGAGGGGCTGATCGTATTGAGAGTGGTGCTCGTTTGCGCAGCTGTCATCGTCATAAGCCGTATTCTGATCCATGTCGACGACACACCGAGGCAGCGCGCTTGGGCCCTAGTGCTGCTCGCGTTGGTCGTATTCGTCGTCAGCGGCAGAACTGATGAGATTCGACCACACCTCATTTCTTACTTCATGATTCCGCTCTTCATCTTCGTTCTCGAAAAGCGAAGATCATGGCTGCCGGCGCTGCCGTTTCTCACCGTTATCTGGGTCAATCTCCATGGGATTGAATGGCCCGTAGGAGCGGCCGTTTGCGGCGCATACTTCCTGGAAGCGGCGGCCAGACGCATAAAGGGGTTGGGTGATAGCCGCAAAACCGATATGAAGATCATGTTGTGGACAACCCTTTGCCTACCGGCGATGTTGGTTAACCCCCACCTCTACGAGATCTTTTTTGCTCCCTTCAATACTCCCACGGAGGCCTATCAATACATCGCCGAACTGCAAACACACTCGGTACAAACGCTGTTCACCGTCTCTCTCGTCGGCCCACTCGTTTCGCTGCTCAGCGCGGTGGCCATTCTTAACTGGGCAAATATTTTTGCGTTCATCCACCTTTTCGCACATCGCAGGTTGCGAATCGCGCCGGCGATCATGGCCGTTGCAGCGCTCTTCCTCCTTGTACGAGGGAAACGGTTCATTTGGGAGTGGTTGTTGCTTAGCCTCCCACTTTGGCGAGTTGCCGTGGACACCTTGAAAACCGAAATACCACTTAGCGAACCCAAGTCTTCTGGACGGCGTTTCGGCATCGCAAACGTTCTGATGACGATTGTTCTGAGCTCTCCTGCGGCCTCTTGGGTTCTGCTGGTGACACACGTTCATCAATGGCCCGTCGACCAAACACAACTACCCGCGGGAACAGCGAATTTCATTGAGAATAACAGCATCAAAGGCCGTCTCGCGTCATCGCCAAATCCTGGTGGGTATTATGCTTGGCGCCTTTATCCGGACATATTGATCACGAGCGATATGCAGATCCCGCCGATGACTGCTTGGGATCACTATCGAAGCATCTCCTTTCTCCGCAATGCGCAGTCGCTCGCGCATCTTCTGCGCGATTTCGACCCAACGTTGATTGCGGTAGAGAGCAGTTACAGCTCTTTTGCGGACTTGATCGAAAACCATCCGGAATATCGACCTGTGTTCTTCGACGATCAGTATGTGCTCTACGCGAACAAACATCAGATTCCGAAGATTGTGAGTCAATTCGAACTCAAACACACTAACCCATTCCATCTCGCCGAAGAAAGCCCGGGAGACCCAAACGAACGACTGCAAGAACTGGAGAAGATCAGGGCGATTCACCCAGACGGCAAACAAGCCCAAAAGGCAATCACTTGGATACTATTCAAACAGGAGAATTTCGAGAAAGCCCTTCCCGAGGCGAGAAGATATCTCGAAACACAGCCTGGCGATTTCAACAGTCACTACTTGACCGGGAACATTCTCGAGAACCTCGGTCGATGTGACGAAGCGGAAACGCACTACTTGCGGGCATTAGAACTCGCCCCGGAAGACTTCATTGGTGAGATCACCATACACCTCGGTACGTGTGCTTATTTGCAGCAGCACTTCACCGATGCATATCGCTACTTCGAAAGCAGCGTGGAATACTACTCGAGAAATGAGGAGCCGGAAACGATGTATCAATATGCGCTGTCTGCTGTTGCTGTCGGTAAAGAAACGCAGGCTCGAGAGCTGCTACGACAGTTGCTTTATACGCTTCCGGTCAACAACAACTACGTGAGAAATCGAGCAACACAACTGTTAAACGACCTGCAATAGGCTGCAGAATCGGTTTCGAGCAAACTCATGCAGCCAAAATATCGGACAAACAAACCAGCGACGCTGGGAATGAGTCAAATCCAAGAAGCAGATCGCGGAGTTCCGGTTTACGTTTTCCTGCTGCCCTTCTGGTAAACCTTCCGCTTGAACAGATCCGTTCGACGGCTTACCACCCGGTCCACAAACAGCATGCCATCGAGATGATCGATTTCGTGCTGCGCCGCGCGCGCTTCGTAACCTTCCATGTCGAACTCCTGCGGCTCACCGTAAGGATCCTTTGCGACCAGGTGAATACGCGTGGCACGGATCACGTTGCCGGTGTAATCTGGCACGGAAAGACAACCCTCTCTGCCCATCTCGTAACCTTCCCAATGGGTAATCTCGGGATTCACCAACACCATGTAGCCATGGTTGGGTACCGGTTTGCGCGTCGTCGAGCAATCGATGATGACGACGCGTTTGAAGCAACCTACCTGCGGGGCCGCGATACCGACCGCAGCCGGTCCGTTCACGCGCGTTTCTTCCAGGTCGGCGATGAATGCGCGAAGCGCGTCGTCGAAATCCGTCACCGGTTCCGAGACCTGCTTTAACGCATCGTCCGGCAGCGTAAGAATATCCAGAATCGCCACGCCAGCAGTTACCCGATGTATGTCTCGACCGTATTCACGTTAACGTCGACACCATCATCGCGAAGCGGTGCAAGCGCCTCTTCAACAGTCTCGACGGGTACATCGGCAATCGCCGCGATCTGCATGATGTAAACCGGCTTGTCTTGGGTACCGGCGACATCCGACTCGAGATCGAGGATATTCAAACCGCACGCTGCCAGCGCTGCCGTCACCTGCGAAACGATGCCGGCCCGGTCAGCGCCACTGACGGTTACCTGCACGTTGGGCAGCAGATGTTCGTGCAAATGGGCCTTGATGGGATCGACATGCAGGCACATACCCTGCGCCTCGAGCACCGGCTTGAGTTGACCACGCAGTTCGTTCTCGCTGAGCCCGCCGGTCACCATCATCATGACCGTGAAGTTGCCGCCGAGACGAATCATCGACGTTTCACCCAAATTCACACCCAGCTCGTACAGGGCCCTTGTAATCGCCGCGACGATCCCTGGTTTGTCTTCGCCAATCAATGTCAACATGTACCAGTTTTCGGTCATGACCGTGCTCTCTCGGTGTTCAGCTGCGTAGCCAGATCAGGCTTGCCATTCTGCCCGTAACCCCATCGCGACGATAGGAAAAAAACCGTTCGGCTTCCGAATAGGTGCAATAAGAACCGCCAAAGACGCGCCCCACACCGGCCCGATGCAGTCTTGCCCTTGCCAGCCCATACAAATCCGCAAGCCAATGCCCCTGACCATGCGGGCTGAAGTGTCGGCCATCGTCGTGCTCGATGTCGGTGAACGCCGCATGCACCTCGTCGCCCACTTCGAATGCAGCGGGGCCGATTGCCGGCCCCATCCAGGCCATCAACTGGTCGGCAGGCTGGTTGAACGCACGCACTGTCTGCTCGAGTATTCCGGCCTGAAGTCCGCGCCAACCCGCATGTGCCGCGGCCACCTGCGTACCGCGCGCATCGCAGAACAACACAGGCAGACAATCTGCGGTCATGACCACGGATACGACTCCCGGCACATCGGTGATGCCTGCATCGGCACAGACATCGCCTGATCGATTCAGGCGCACGCGGGTACCATGGACCTGCTGCAGCCACTGCGGTTCGCTCGGCAGGCCGGCAGCAAGGGTCAGCCGGCGGCGATTCTCTTCGACATCGGTCGGGACGTCACCCACGTGGGTGCCGAGATTCAGCGTCGACCAGGCACCTGAGCTGACGCCGCCCGCCCGCGTGGTCGATACCGCCTCGACGTTGGCCGGCGCCGGCCAATCCGGCCGAATCAAATCAATCTTCGAATCCTTCATATTCGTCTTCGAATTCGAAGTAGTCCTCGTAGTCTGGCTCGTGCCAGTGGATGTTCGCATCGGCAGCCAGAGCATCGATCACCGCACGCATGTCCTCGGGAATGGCGCATTCGAATCGCATCGGCCGGCCGGTCACCGGGTGATCCAGCTGCAGACGTTTCGCATGCAAGGCCTGCCGCTTGAAACCGCGCAACACACCCTTGAGCTCTTCTGATGCCCCGGCCGGCAGCTGCAATCGCCGGCCGTAGACCGGATCGCCGAAAACCGGGTGCCGCAAGTGCGCCATGTGCACGCGAATCTGGTGGGTCCTGCCGGTTTCCAGCAGGACCTTGAGCAGGGTATGGCCGCGGAAATGCTCGAGCACACGAAAATGCGTTACCGAGGGTTTTCCCAGCGGATTGACCGCCATGCGGGTACGCTGCGTCGGATGACGGCCAATCGGCAGGTCGATTGTGCCGCCGGCAGGCATGCTGCCGACGACCAGCGCGCGGTATTCACGCGTCACCTGCCGGGCCGCGATGGCATCGACCAGCCTTTTATGGGCCGCCTGTGATTTGGCGATGACCATCAACCCGGTGGTGTCTTTGTCGAGACGGTGCACGATGCCCGCGCGTGGCAACTCAATGAGCGACGGATTGTGATACAGCAAGCCATTCTGCAGCGTACCGTCGGGGTTGCCGGCGGCCGGATGGACCACCAGACCTGCAGGCTTGTTGACCACCAGGATGTGCTCGTCTTCGAACACGATATTCAGCGGTATTGGCTGCGGAACGCATGCCACCTGGTCCTCCACCAGGGTACGTACCTGCAGGCGATCTCCCGAGGCGACCTTGTCGCGTGGCCGGCGCACCTCTCCGTTGACCAGAACGCGTCCGTCGCGAGTCCAGGCCTGCAGGCGGCTGCGCGAGAAATCAGGAAACAGGGTCGCCAGCGCCTGGTCCAGCCGAGCACCGGCAAGGTCCGGCCCAACGGTATTCTCCAGCAGATTTTCGTCGTGATTCTGATCCGTCAATGCGGTTCCGGTATAATGCGTGGCCAATTATCTGATCGCGGACGATGACCCATGCGGCGTGCCATCTGGCCCATTATACTGATTGCGCTTTTCCTCACAGGCTGTGCCGGCGACGAAAAGGACGAAACGCTAGGCTGGAGTCAGCAAAAACTCTATACCGAAGCTACCGACGAGATGCGCGCCGGCAACTACGAGCGCGCGATTAAATACTACGAGATTCTCGAATCCCGCTATCCGTTCGGAAAATACGCCCACCAAGCGCAGCTGAACGTGGCGTATTGCTACTATCGGTTTGCCGAGCCCGAGTCGGCGCTGGCTGCTGCCGACCGTTTTATCAAGCTTCACCCCCAGCATCCGGCAGCGGCCTATGCCTACTATCTGAAGGGGCTGATCAACTTCAACCGGACGCTGGGCTTCCTCGACCGCTTCCTGCCGACGGACACCTCGCAGCGCGATCCCGGCGCGGCGCTCGACTCCTTCAATGATTTTTCAGAGGTCGTGCAACGCTACCCGAACAGCGAGTATGCCGAGGATTCGGTCCGTCGCATGCTGTACCTGCGCAACAACCTGGCACGCTACGAAGTCCGGGTTGCCGACTACTACCTGCGTCGCGGGGCCTACCTTGCCGCCGCCAATCGCGCGGAATACGTTGTACAGAACTACCAGCGAACGCCGGCGCTGCGTGATGCGTTGGAGATCATGATCGAGGCCTACACCAAACTCGGTATGGACCAGCTGGCCGACGATACCAAGCGCGTATTGGCAATGAACGAGAGCAACGGCAGCCTGATCGACGATCCGCGGGATCTTGTCGAAAAGCCGTTCGGTCGCAAGCTATGGGAGTTCTTCGAACTGGACGAAAACTGAGCTGAGGGTTCTCGCAGCTACACGAAAAAGCCCCGTAATGGGGCTTTTTTCGTAACCGGCCGGCGCGGGCCGGCCTAAATTGCTTCGTCGTCCTGCTCGCCGGTGCGAATGCGCACAACCTTTTCAACCGACGTCACGAAAATCTTGCCATCACCGATCTTGCCGGTACGGGCTGCCGACGTAATCGCTTCGATACAGGCATCAACCTGGTCGTCACTGACCACCACATCAATTTTCAGCTTCGGTAGAAAATCGACCACATACTCGGCGCCACGGTACAACTCCGTATGCCCCTTCTGTCGACCAAAGCCCTTCACTTCGATCGCGGTCATACCGGTAACACCGATATTGGAAAGACTTTCACGCACGTCATCGAGCTTGAACGGCTTGATGATGGCTTCGACTTTTTTCATGACTGAATCTCCCAGTTCATTTGGTCATTGCAGCACGTTGGGCCGGCTTGTGTAGTGTAAATCAGAATCCGTTAACAATCGGATAGCGACGATCCCGGCCGTAGGCACGACGCGTGATCTTGATACCGGGCGGTGCCTGCCGCCGCTTATATTCGTTTTGATCAACCAACCGCACTACCCTTTCCACGGTAGCGCGATCATAGCCGGCAGCAACGATCTCCTCCGGGGCATTGTCCTGCTCCACGTAGAGCAGCAGGATAGCATCGAGGATATCGTAATCGGGCAGGCTGTCGGTATCTTTTTGGTCCGGGCGCAGTTCGGCAGACGGCGGACGATCGATCACGCGCTGCGGTATCACCTCCTGCTCTCGATTGCGCCATCTCGCCAATCGGTATACCAGCGTTTTCGGCACATCCTTCAACGGCGCGAAACCGCCCGCCATGTCGCCGTACAAGGTCGCATAGCCTACCGACATTTCGCTCTTGTTACCGGTCGTCAACAACATCCGCCCCCGCTTATTGCTGATGGCCATCAAAATGATGCCGCGACAGCGCGCCTGAATGTTCTCTTCGGTGATGTCCGGCTCGGTGCCGGCGAATGTGTCCGACAGCATCTGCAGAAACGCACTGAATGCCGGCTCGATCGGGATCGTCTGGTGTGGGACGCCCAGCGACTCAGCCTGGCGCACTGCGTCCTGGTTGCTCATATCGGCGGTATAGCGAGATGGCATCAGCACCACCTCGATGTTCTCGCTGCCCAGCGCATCCACTGCAATCGCCAGAGTAAGCGCCGAATCGATACCGCCCGACAAACCAAGTACCACAGAAGAGAAACCGTTCTTATGCACATAGTCGCGCGTTCCGGCGACCAATGCCTGGTAGACCTCTTCCTCGCTGTCGAGGAATGGTTTGACCTCAGATTGTTGGGGAACCGCATCGTCTAGTTGCACGAGCGTTTCGCATTCTCTGAAGAAGCACGCCCGATGACGGATTGAGCCCTGCGCGTCAACGACGAATGAACCGCCGTCGAACACCAGTTCGTCCTGTCCGCCGACCAGGTTTACATAGACGACCGACACGCCGAAGCGGGCGGCGCGCTGGGATACCAGTTGCTCGCGCTCGGCTGCTTTCCCCTGGTGAAAGGGCGATGCATTGAGATTCAACAACACCTCGGCCCCAGCAGCAGCCGCTCGCTGTACTGGCAGATCGAACCAGATGTCTTCGCAGATCGTCAGACCGAAGGTCACTCCGGCCTGCTCGAACACGACGGCTTGCACACCGGGCTCAAAGTAGCGACGCTCATCGAAGACGCTGTAGTTGGGCAACTGCATCTTGAGGTATTCCGCTTCGAGCACGCCGTCGCGGAACACACCTGCGGCATTGAAGCGAACGCCGTCGCGCATGGCGGGGTAACCGACGATGAGGGTGATGCCGACCGCGGCTCCGGCAATTTCGCGCAACGCCTGCGCGACGCGCTGGTCGCAGGCACGACGCAACAACAGGTCTTCGGGCGGATAGCTTGTCAGCGTGAGTTCGGGAAACACCACGATATCCGCCGCACCGCGCAAACGTTCAGCCGTCTCGACGACCCGCCGCGCATTCCCTGAGATATCGCCAACCAGCAGATTGACCTGCGCCAACGCAACTGTGATTGACACCTTTGTTCGGGCTCCCCTTATAAAGACGACGCCGGCCCCGCTAAGCGATAACCCAAGCGGAAAACGGCGAACAACAAGACCTCAAGAGTACACCAACCGCGGCATAGGTGACATCCGAGGAGCAGACAGGACAGTGGTTGCTGGCAAGCACCGTTGGCGCGGGCTCGTTCGCTCGAGGATTTTGCTAGAGGGCGGACGCGGCCGAGCGGAATGTGGCCGGTTAAAGAGATCAGCTACGTAGACGAAACAGCGCCGCCCGACCAGGCCGGGCGGCGCTAAGCAATTAAGACAAAAGCTCGGCCATACGTGCACCGATCTGGGCCGGCGAACGCACGGTGGCGACACCGGCCTGTTCGAGCGCAGCGAACTTGCCGTCGGCGGTGCCTTTGCCGCCACTGATGATGGCCCCTGCATGCCCCATGCGTTTTCCCGGGGGCGCAGTGACACCGGCGATGTAGGCGACCACCGGTTTCTTGACGTTGTCGGCGACAAACTCTGCCGCATCCTCTTCTGCACTGCCGCCGATCTCGCCGACCATAACAATGCCCTCGGTCTGCGGATCTTCGTTGAACAGGGTCAAGCAGTCGATGAAGTTCATGCCGTGAATCGGGTCACCACCGATACCGACGCAGGTACTCTGGCCCAGACCTTGGCGCGAGGTCTGGAAGACCGCTTCATAGGTCAGGGTACCCGACCGCGACACAATGCCGACCTTGCCTGCGTTGTGAATCGAACCCGGCATGATGCCGATCTTGCACTCACCCGGAGTGATCACGCCGGGACAGTTGGGTCCGACCAGGCGGACATCGCTACCGGCAAGTGCTGCGCGCACCTTCAGCATGTCGAGTACCGGTATCCCCTCGGTGATACAGACGACTACTTTGATACCCGCGTCGGCCGCCTCGAGGATCGCGTCAGCGGCGAACGCCGCCGGCACATAGATCATCGTTGCATCGGCACCGGTTTCAGCGACGGCATCGTGAACGGTGTCGAAGACCGGTCGATCCAAGTGCTTCTGACCACCCTTGCCCGGCGTAACCCCGCCGACCAGTTGCGTGCCGTAGGCGATAGCCTGCTCCGAATGAAAGGTGCCCTGCTTGCCGGTAAAGCCCTGGCAGATCACCTTGGTGTTCTTGTTGATCAAGATACTCATGATAATTTCCGTCGGTTATCAGGCTGCAGCCGCAACAACTTTCTCTGCGGCTTCGGTAAGGTCAGATGCGGTCTCCAAGGCAAGCCCGCTTTCATCCAGCAGTTTGAGGCCTTGTTCGGCGTTGGTGCCTTCCAGGCGAATGACGACCGGCACCTTGATACCCACTTCGCGCACTGCGGCAATAATGCCCTCGGCAATCAGGTCACAGCGCACGATCCCGCCGAAGATGTTGACCAGCACCGCCTTGACCTTGCCATCGGAGAGAATGATCTTGAAGGCCTCGGCAACGCGCGCCGCGGTGGTGCCACCACCAACATCGAGGAAGTTGGCCGGCGTTCCGCCGTGCAATTGCACGAGATCCATGGTGGCCATCGCCAGTCCGGCGCCGTTGACCATGCAACCGATGTTGCCGTCCAGCGTGATGTAGTTCAGGTCATGTTCGGCAGCGGCTGCTTCGCGCGCGTCTTCCTGGCTGATGTCGCGCATCGCCAACAGGTCTGAGTGGCGATACAGGGCGTTGCTGTCGAGGTTGATCTTTGCGTCCAGCGCTATGAGGTCACCTGCCGGCGTCACGACCAGCGGATTGATCTCGACCAGGCTGGCATCTTCTTTGAGGAACAGTTCGATCAGGCCGAACAGGATCTTCTGAAACTGCTTGACCTGGTCTTTGTTGAAACCAAGCGCAAACCCGAGACGCCGCGCCTGGTAGGGCTGAACACCCGCAGCCGGGTCGATCAGCGTCGTGATGATCTTCTCGGGCGTCTCTTCCGCGACTTCCTCGATGTTCATGCCGCCGGCACGCGATGCCATCACCAACACGCGGCGCGTTGCACGATCGACCAGCGCACTGAGGTAGAGCTCTTCGCCGATGTCGGTCGGCTCTTCGACCAGGATGTAGCTGACCGGCAAACCATCCGCGCCCGTCTGCTTGGTGACGATGCGATTGGCGAGAATACGCGCCGACTCACTTTCGACTTTGTCGGGCGAGTCGACCAACACCACGCCGCCCGCCTTGCCGCGACCACCGGTATGCGCCTGGGCTTTGACGACCCATTTGCCGCCACCCATCTCTTCGGCGGCACGCCGTGCCTCGTCGGCACTTTCCACCGCGTACCCCATGGGCACGGGTATTCCGTAACCGGCGAATAGCTTTTTGGACTGGAATTCGTGTAGGTTCACGGCTAGACCCTATGTAGCGACGATTCGTGCATTCTGGTGCAGAAATTGACGAAGCGCAAAAAGACAAATCACTGCTGACTATTACCCCCCACCGAGAGTGCGATTTGAGCGACACAACGCTACAGAATCACGCTAAAGCGACGACACAAACCTTAGACGTCGACAAGCAAGCACACATGCCGGTACTCGAAAGCCAGATCGGCCACCTCCGTTTATATCTTCTTTATCGCTCGGCACTCGGCGTTGCGCTGTTGCTGATGTACTTCGGATTCGGTCGCGGACCGTTGGGCACCTATCTGCCCGGCGTGTTCACAGTCGCCGTCCATTTATACCTGGGGCTGGCGATCATCGCGCTGATCATGCACCTGCGCCAGGTTGGCGATGACCAGCGTCAAGGGCAGCTCGCGCTGTTCCTGGATATCGTGCTGATCACCGTCATGATGCATGCCAGCGGCGGCGTGCAGTCCGGCCTGGGGATGCTGATTGCGGTGTCGATCGCCCTCGGCAGCCTGGGTCTGGTCGGCCACACCGCCTTGTTTTTTGCCGCACTGGCGTCGTTGGCGGTGCTGACGGAGCGCATCTATTCCCAGGTCGCCCACGCCTTTGAGGATACGGCCTATATGCAGGCCGGCCTGCTCGGCGCCCTGTATTTCGCGTTGGCGTTGCTGGCCCACCGTCTCGGCCAGCGCGCCACCGAGAGCGAACAACTGGCCAGTCAGCGCGGCCTCGACCTGGCGAATCTGGCCCAGCTGAACGATTTCGTCATTCAGCAGATGCGCGCCGGCATTTTGGTTATCGACGAGCAGGAAACCATCCAGGTAATGAATGAAGCCGCCTGGGTGCTGCTCGGCATGCCGGTGGCGATGCGACACTATCCGCTCGAGGAGTCGTCGCCAGGGCTCGCCGAGCAATATCGCCAATGGCTGGATACGCCGGGAGGGCCGCGACCGGATTTCCGGGCCACTGCCGGTGGCCGCGACCTGCGCGCCGCCTTTACCCCGATCGGCGATGACGACAGCTCGAACACCCTGATCGTGCTCGAAGACACCGCGCAGCTGACGGCCGAGGTGCAACAACTGAAGCTGGCGTCGCTGGGCCGATTGACCGCCGGCATTGCCCACGAGATCCGCAACCCGCTCGGCGCAATCAGTCACGCCTCGCAGTTGCTCGATGAATCGCCCGAGCTGCCGACGACGGATAAAAGGATGATCGAGATCATCCAGCAGAACTCGCGCCGGGTAAATGAGGTGGTCGAGAGCATTCTTAAGTTGTCGCGCCAGGACAACCCGCACCCCAAACCCCTGGTACTGGGCCCTTGGCTGGAAGAACAGATCGTGGAGATCCGTCAGACGCACCGGCTTGACGAGAACCAGTTGCAGAAGCAGATCGACCCGGAATCGACGACGGTGTTCTCCGACCCGGGCCAGCTGCGCCAAGTCATCGACGTGCTGTGCGACAACGCGATCCATCATTTCGATCGCGACCCGACGGAGCTGCAGCTCAAGATCGCCGGCGGCATTACGGTCGAATCCGGCGGGCCATTTCTCGAAGTACGCGACAACGGCTCGGGAATACCCCCGGATGCCGAAAAGAACCTGTTTGAACCGTTTTTCACTACGCGCAACGAAGGCACCGGATTGGGCCTGTATATCGCGCGTCAGCTGTGCGAAGCCAATCACATCCGCCTCGAGTACCTGCGCCAACCCACGGGCGGCAGCTGCTTTAGGCTAAGCTTCCCCAACCCCAAACGCACCCGCAAACTATGACTCGCCCGCTCGCCCTCATCATCGACGATGAACCCGATATTCGTGAACTGCTCGAAATTACGCTGGCCCGCATGGATATCGACTGCAGATTGGCCGGTTCACTGCGCGAAGCCTTTGGTCAGCTCGGCGAGACACATTTCAACCTCTGCCTCGTCGATATGCGGTTGCCCGACGGCAACGGGATCGACATCGTGCGCAAGGTGGCCGCAGACCACCCCGAAACACCGATCGCGATGATCACCGCGCACGGCAACATGGAAACTGCGGTCGAAGCGCTCAAAGCGGGCGCATTCGATTTTGTGTCCAAGCCGGTGGATCTACCTGTATTGCGGCGATTGGTCGAAACGGCGCTGCGCCTCGATGTCGGCGACCAGGCACCCTCGCCGACCAACAGCCACGGCGACCTGCTCGGAAAGTCAGCGGCGATGCAGGAAATACGTCGCCTGATCGAGAAACTCGCCCGCAACCAGGCGCCGGTATTTATCAGCGGGGAATCCGGCACCGGCAAAGAGCTCGCTGCACGCTCCATCCATGCCCGCAGCCCGCGCTCATCGAAGCCCTTCGTCGCCGTCAACTGCGGCGCAATCCCGCAGGATCTCATGGAAAGCGAATTCTTCGGCCACGTGAAGGGCAGTTTCACCGGTGCCGTGCGCGACAAACCCGGGCTGTTCCAGACGGCCGACGGCGGTACCTTGTTTTTGGACGAGGTCGCTGATCTGCCGCTGTCAATGCAGGTCAAGCTGCTGCGCGCTATCCAGGAAAAATCGGTGCGCCCTGTCGGCGGCGAGAAAGAAGAATCGGTGGACGTCCGGATCATCAGCGCCAGCCACAAGGATTTGGCCGGCATGGTAGGGAACGGCGAATTCAGACAGGATCTTTATTACCGCATCCACGTAATCGAGCTGATCATGGCGCCGCTACGTGAGCGACCCGAGGATATACCGGTCATGATCGAGCACATCCTCGGCCGGCTCGCCCAGCGCATGGGCTCAAACCCACCGAAACTCGAACGCAGCGCGCTTGAAGCCCTGTATCGGCATGATTTCCCCGGAAACGTGCGCGAGCTGGAGAATCTCCTGGAACGCGCAACGGCGCTGTGCGAACAACAGATCATCACACTCGACGACCTGGGCCTTTCCAATGCTGCGCCGACCAACGGCCATTCAGCATCGTCTCCACAGCTCACTGAACAGGGTCTGGAAGGATATCTGGCAGACGTCGAACGTCAGGCGATCGTGCAGGCCTTGGAGTCCAATAAGTGGAACAGAACCGCCGCGGCCAAGGCGCTCGGCATCAGTTTCAGGGCGTTGCGATACCGTCTGGAGAAGCTTGGTCTGGATGCCGAGGACGACGCCACTGACGCTCAAGGTCAGTAAGTGACGCCGCACGTCAGCACTGGATTTGCGTTCGCGCCGAAAGGCGATTTCGACGGGAGTTAAGCCTTGCAAAGCCCTAACTATTTCCAAATACATTCAGCGGCTTAGAACAATTTTCATCACTCACGCCAGGAACTGGCACAACTACTGCTTTAAGGCTTTCACGGGCTAACGAGACACGCCAAGCGAATCAGAAATTAGTCCCTAAAGTTTGAAACCCGGCAGCCGTTAGGTAACGGCGACCGCTGACCTTAAACCAGGAGAAACCCATGAAAAAGCAGTCTGGCTTTACGCTTATCGAACTTATGATTGTTGTCGCGATCATCGCTATCCTCGCCGCGATCGCTATCCCGGCTTATAACAACTACATCCGCGAATCGCGTATGGCGAAGGTTACCTCGCACTACGACGAAGCTGTTCGCTCGATCCGTGCTGAATTCGCCAAGCGTTCAGCTGAATCTGCTCGCGCAGGCATCGGCGCGCTGACCACCTTGACCCAGGCTGAACTGGTCAACGTCGTCAACCCGCAGGGCCACCTTGCTCCAGACGGCAACGTTGCGTTCGTTGACGCCAACATGGCCGCTGGTACCAACGGCTCGGTAGGTATTCAGCTGACGACTTCTACCGTCGGTTCGGAAGTTGTCATGATCTCGCGTCCGGCGTACCTCGACTTGGCTGCTGCCACGGTCCAGGTCGACTCGACCGAGATGTAAGGCACTCCGCTCTGATGTGCTAAACATCCAGCGGCGCTGTTTCTTAGACAGCGCCGCTTTCTCGTTTAAGATTCATGCTCTGAAATAGCGAGCCACAGGCAAGACATGAAACAATCCGGTGTAACCCTCGTTGAACTGATGATCACCGTTGCGGTTTTGACTGTCATCGCGGCTATTGCGATCCCCGCCTACAACGGCTACATCCGCGAAGGCCATTTCACGACCATGCGAGCGACTCTTCACGGAATGCGCACACCGATTGAAGACTTCCGCCTCGAAAATGGGAGCTATGGAGCAAACGGCAATCTGACTGGCGTTGCTGCTATCAATGGCCGGTTCGGCTGGCAACCCACGGGCGATTCCAGCTCCTATGCGTACACCGTTTCGGTGACTTCCACCGGCTCTTACGACGCCTGGTCAACATTCAGCGCTGACATTTGGGTACGTTGCGACGCCCGCTTCACGAACTGCTGCGATTCCACTACCTCCGGCGCGACTGCCGTTACCAACGCCTGCCCTTAATCTGGCGTCCCGCATGGCAGCGGCAAAAAGCCACTCCTTCCTAAAGTCGGCCATCCGCCTGCCGATGACATCCCTACACAATCCGTGCGCAAGCGACATCCACAAACTGGTGTTGGCGACGATATACTTGACCGAACCATCGCTACCAGACCAAAAGCAGATATGGCAACCACAAGTCCAATAGTCCGCCTCGGTGGCCTTGCACGACGTCTCGTGCAAGACGGCCTGCTGTCTGAAGAAGAAGCGAACAGCGCGGCGAAAGCTGCTGCTGAAGCAAAACAACCCTTGGTTTCCCACTTGGTCAGCCAGGGGATCGTGGAAGCGAAGGCGGTGGCGCTCGCGGCCTCGTCGGAATACGGCGTGCCGCTGTTTGATCTGGACGCCATGGACCCAGAGACGATGCCAGGCAACCTCGTCGAGGAAAAACTGGTCCGCAAACACCACGCGCTGCCCCTAATCAAACGCGGGAACCGGCTGTTTCTGGCAGTTTCGGACCCGACCAACCACCAGAGCCTCGATGAGATCAAGTTCCACACGGGGTTGACCACCGACGCCGTGCTGGTGGAAGAAGATAAGCTGGCGGCAGCGATCAATCGCGCCCTGGATGCCCAAGATACCTCGATGACGGATCTTCTTGACGAAGATCTCGAGAATCTGGACATCAGTACCGGTGACGAGGTCGACGAGGATCAGGACGCGAACCTGGATGTCGACGATGCGCCGGTCGTGCGCTACGTGAACAAAATCCTGCTCGATGCCATTAATTCGGGCACGTCCGATATCCACTTCGAACCCTACGAAAAGGTCTACCGCGTGCGCTTTCGGCAGGACGGTATGCTGCACGAAAAAGCCACACCACCGGTCAATATCGCACAACGCCTCTCGGCCCGCCTCAAAGTCATGGCTCGGATGAATATCGCCGAGCGGCGAGTACCGCAGGACGGTCGTATCAAGATGGTTTTGTCGCGCAATCGCTCGATTGATTTTCGTGTCAACACCTGTCCAACGTTGTACGGTGAAAAGATCGTACTGCGTATCCTCGATTCGTCGGCTGCACAGTTGGGCGTCGAGGCCCTGGGATTTGACGACAAGCAACAGCAACATTTTCTCGAAGCGATCAAGAAACCCTACGGCATGGTGCTGGTAACCGGTCCGACCGGTAGCGGTAAGACGGTCAGTCTCTATACGGCGCTGAATCTTCTCAATCAGCCCGAAGTCAACATTTCGACCGCAGAAGATCCGGTGGAGATCCAGGTCGCCGGGATCAACCAAGTCAACGTCAATCCCAAAACCGGCCTGACGTTTGCCGAAGCATTACGCGCGTTTCTCCGCCAGGATCCGGACATCGTGATGGTCGGTGAGATCCGTGACCTGGAAACGGCGGAAATATCGGTAAAAGCGGCACAAACGGGCCACTTGGTCTTGTCGACACTGCACACCAACGATGCACCCCAGACGCTGACGCGTTTGGCGAACATGGGTATCCCGCCGTTCAACATCGCCTCGTCGGTCAACTTGATCCTTGCGCAGCGCTTGGCGCGTAGGCTCTGCGAACACTGCAAAACCGTAGACGATGTACCACACGATGCTCTGATCGAAGAAGGCTTCACCGACGAAGAGATACGCGACGGGCTGGAAGTCTATAAAGCAGTTGGATGCGACAAATGCACCAAGGGTTACAAGGGCCGAGTCGGCCTGTTCGAGGTCATGCCGGTCAGTGATGCAATGGGCAAACTGATTATGGAAGGCGCTAACTCCATTCAGATTCGCGACCTTGCAAAATCGGAAGGTCTGCAGGACCTGCGTGCCTCCGGCCTGGCGAAAGTGAAAGCCGGCATCACCAGCCTCGAAGAAATCAACCGAGTCACCAAGGATTAGTAGAACAAGATCATGGCTACCAAAGCAGCGGCAGCGCCGAAACCAGAAAAGGCATTGATATTCTCCTGGGAAGGGACGGACCGAAAAGGCAACCGGGTGAAAGGCGAAACCCGTTCGGCCAGCATAGCGATGGCTCGCGCCGAGCTGCGCCGGCAGGGGATCAATCCACTGAAAGTGCGCAAGAAAGCTTCTTCGATATTTTCGAATCGCAAGAAGAAAATCACGAGCAAAGACATTGCCATATTCTCACGCCAGCTCGCGACCATGATGTCGGCTGGCGTACCGATGGTGCAGGCATTTGATATCGTAGGCCGTGGACATAACAATCCATCGATGCAGGAACTGGTCCTGTCGATCAAGGCCGACGTCGAGGGTGGTACGTCGCTGACGGGTGCGCTCAAGAAACACCCGCTGTATTTCGATGACCTGTTCTGCAACCTGGTCGAAGCCGGTGAACAGGCCGGTGTCCTAGAAACCCTGCTCGACAAGATCGCAACCTACAAAGAAAAGACTGAGTCACTCAAGGCGAAAATCAAGAAAGCGCTGTTTTACCCAACAGCGGTTATCGTGGTCGCCATATTGATCACAGCGATCATCATGATCTTCGTTATTCCACAGTTTAAAGAACTGTTCAGCAGCTTTGGCGCCGACCTCCCCGCCTTCACCCAACTCGTCATCAACATCTCTGACTTCGTGGCCGGATGGTGGTGGGCGATACTAGGCGTCGTGGTCATAGCCGTGGTTACAGCGGCAAATATCTGGAAACGATCACCCAAGTTCCGCGAAACGCTGGACAAGCTGCTGCTCAAGGTGCCAGTAATTGGCATGATCATGCACAAAGCAGCACTAGCACGTTTTTGCCGTACCACAGCAACCATGTTCGCTGCAGGCGTCCCACTGGTCGAGGCCCTGCAATCCGTGGCCGGCGCTACCGGTAGCGCGGTCTACGAGAAGGCTGTCCTGAAGATGCGTGACGATGTCGCCACAGGTCAATCACTGACCTTGTCAATGCGCCAACAAGGCCTGTTTCCACATATGGTGATCCAGATGGTCACCATCGGCGAAGAGTCGGGCTCGCTCGATGACATGCTGTCAAAAGTGGCCGACTTCTACGAAGAAGAAGTCGACAATGCGGTAGATGCACTCAGCAGCCTACTCGAGCCTTTGATCATGGTAGTTTTGGGTACGGTTATCGGGGGCTTGGTTATTGCCCTCTATCTGCCGATCTTCCAGTTGGGTTCCGTCGTCTCCGGAAAGTAACGATGCGGTTGGACCCACTAGTCGTCGAGGCAGCGCCCTACGCGGCGCTGCTGTTCGGCTTGGTGATCGGCAGCTTCCTCAACGTCGTTATTTTGCGGCTCCCCAAGCGTATGCAGGCAGAGCTTGCTGACGCTTGTGCTGATCTGCGCGGTGAGGTATCGACTCCCCTGCCGAGTCGCCTATTTGGCCTGGACTTCCTGATCTCCCCTCCGTCGACCTGCCCAAAGTGCGGTCACGGCATCAAGGCCTGGGAGAACATCCCGATCATCAGTTACCTGCTGCTGCGCGGAAAGTGCAGTGAATGCTCCAATCCGATAGGCATCCGCTACCCGATCGTCGAGGCGATCACGGGGGTACTCAGCCTGGTCGTCGTCATGCACTTCGGGCCTACGATGCAGGCGGCTGCGGCGCTGATCCTAACCTGGGGGCTCGTCGCGCTGACGGCCATCGATCTCGACGAACAACTCCTGCCCGACCAGCTCACTCTGCCGCTGATGTGGCTTGGCCTACTGGTGAATACGCAGGGCCTGTTTACCGACCTGACCTCTGCAGTCATCGGTGCCGCAGCCGGCTACCTGGTGTTGTGGTTTGTGTTCCAGCTGTTTCGCTTTCTCACTGGCCGCGAAGGCATGGGGTACGGCGACTTCAAACTGCTGGCGGCGTTCGGCGCTTTTTTCGGCTGGCAACTGCTCCCACAGGTCATCCTGTTGTCGTCGCTGATTGGCGCTATCGTCGGGATCACATTGGTCGTGGTGCGTGGGCGAGACAGGCAAATCCCTATCCCGTTCGGCCCCTACCTTGCCGGAGCGGGTTTCGTGGCGCTATTGTGGGGCGACGAAATCAACCGGAGCTATCTGCAATTGGCGGGATTTGGCTAAGAGGCTGAAAATCGGTCTGACCGGCGGCATCGGCAGCGGTAAAACGGCGGTGAGCAACCTGTTCGCCGAACTCGGCGCCGACGTCATCGATACTGACCTGCTGAGTAGAGAACTTGTCCAGCCGGGCCAGCCGGCCCTCGACGAGATCGTTGCGACCTTCGGCCGCGAAATTCTCGACCCCAATGGACGCCTGGACCGCCATGCCCTGCGCAGCAAGGTGTTCACCGACGCCACGCTCAGAAAAAAGCTCGAAGCGATCCTGCACCCGAAGATTCGCGAAGAAATGCTCGCGCGGGCGGCACGATCGGCGGCACCGTACGTTATTTTCGTTATTCCACTGCTGGTCGAAACCGGCCAACAGGACCTCGTCGATCGGGTTCTACTGGTCGATGTGCCCGAGGCGCTGCAGAGAGAACGGGTTGCCCGGCGCGATGGACTTTCGACAGAGCAGATCGATCAGATACTGGCAGCGCAGGCCGATCGCGCGACCCGCCTGAGCCACGCTGACGACATCATCTGCAACGACCGCGATCGCGATGCACTCGTCAAGGCCGTCGCTGAGCTGCACCGGAAATATCTGCGCCACATCCAAGATTGAACGCGATGCGCTTTACGTAACGAACCCTGCTGTTCGACAATACCGATTTGTATCGATGCAATCGGACCCTCTGTTGCCTGAGACGACAATCTTCGAGCACCCGCTGACCGAGAAGTGCCGGACCTGGCTGCGTCTTTCGCACCTGTTCGAACAGCTCGAATTTCATCAGCCTCACCACGAGGAGTGGCACGCGCGGGCCGCAATGTCGGCACTGCTCGACGTCGCCAACGTACTGGCGCGGGCCGATATCAAATCCGAGCTGCTCAAGGAGCTGGACCGTTATCGCCAATCATTGTCGAAAATGGCCGACTCCCCCGGCGTCGACAACGACCGTCTGAAGCACATTCTGCAGAACCTGCTGCGATCCTGCGAGGGCATCCGCGAGGTCAGCGGACAACTGGGACAGGCGCTGCGCGGCAATGATTTCCTCAACAGCATCGTGCAGCGCAGCAGCATCCCGGGAGGCAGTTTCGATTTCGACCTACCCCAGTTTCACTATTGGCTGAACATGCCGCAGGCTGAGCGCCTGATGCAGCTGGACGACTGGCGTCACGAAGTCTCCCCCGTGCAGGACGCCGTCGAGTTGCTGCTCGGCCTGATCAGAACCAGTGCAGTCCCATCGACCGAACAGGCCGCAAACGGCTTCTTCCAGAAAAGCCTGTCGACCAGCGTCAGCGTCCAGATGGTGCGCGTGGGCATCCCGTCGAACAGCGGCCTGTTTGCCGAAATCAGTGGCGGCAAGCACCGGTTCAGTATCCGCTTCATGGAATGCACAGACTGGCAGCACCCAACCCAGATCGATCGAGCAGTCCCCTTCACCCTAAGCACCTGCGTGATATGACTGCCGCAGATGTCATACAGGTCAGCTGCCCTACCTGTGGCAAATCCGTCGACTGGACCCCAAGCGAGCGCTGGCGGCCATTCTGCAGTGAACGTTGCAAGCTGATCGATCTGGGCGAATGGCTCAGCGAAGAAAAACGCATTCCGGGCGAGCCGGCACCCGTACCGGACGCCGATAACGAGCATTGAAACTCGCCCAGGGTCTCGATGAGACCTTTATAAAGGAAACTCGGCCACCGTCAGCATCGCGTTGCCGACCACGCTGATACGCACCATGCCTACTGCGGACGATACGTCGTCAAGGAGCCAGTGCTCGGTCCGTGGGTCGATCGTCGTCCGACTCAGCGGCTCCTCACCAGCCCCGTAGAACGCTGCCTCAATGCGAACGATCCGCGACGTCTCGAATCCGGCCTGTTTCAACGCAAGACCGTTTCCGGCCGGTCCGAGCACCAGAGCACGATCCGTGGCGACCGCAGCGCAGGGATTCTGGCGCGGTGAACATGCTGCCTCTGCGACCAGGTAGACCGTGGACTGCTGTTGCAACACGCGTTCGGTTTTACGGCCAACCTGCCCCCAGCTCAACGCCAGGCCAACCGCGACGATCACAAAGAACAGCCAATACCTACCCAGCCGGGTCATCCGACCAGATTCCGCGGATACCGGCGACGCCCTGGGCGCCTTTTTGCCAAGCCAACTCGGTGAACGACGGCTGCATCCCCCCAAGCGCGAAGACGGGAAGCTGCGCGGCTTCGACCCACTGCGCGAAGGTCTCCCAACCCAGGGGCTCCTGGTCTGGGTGACTGCGCGTCGGCAACACCGGCGACAGCACGGCGAAATCGGCACCGATGCGCGCCGCCTGTTGCAGATCTTTGGGTGAATGGCACGATGCCGCCAACAAACCATGGCGCAGCGTGCCGTTGGCGGGTTCCTCGTAAAGCCGGCGGCCGCTCAGGTGCACCCCGTGGGCGCCGATGCGCCGGGCGAGCTCGGGGTCGCCATTGAACAACACACGAGCGCCATACGCGTCACAGCGCCGTACAACAGCTGTGCCGATGTCCTCCAACTGCGCGTCGACGATGTCGAACAGGCGCAACTGGACCAGGCGAATCCCCGCTTGCAACGCATTGTCCAGCGAAGCAAGAAAATGATCTGCGTCTCCCACGCTTGGCGGCGTGATGAGGTAGACAGATGGCAATTGCAGCGCTTTCAAAATCGGCACATCCGCCGCAGGCATGGCATAGCCATCGAGCGCATTGCGCGCGGACCAAGCCAACGGCTGCCCCTCGCGCCCCACGACATTCCCACGCCATTCGGTAACCAGATGGACGTCGAGCAGCACGCTCCTGTCGGGATAATGGTGGGTCACGCGGATCAGCGGACGGTGGGCGACCATGTCGATCCCCAACTCTTCGTCGAGCTCGCGACGAAGTCCGTCGGCCGGCGCTTCACCAGGTTCGAGCTTTCCCCCGGGAAACTCCCACAGGCCGCCCTGATGCGCATCCGCGTGGCGTTGAGCCAGCAGAACACGGTCTTTGGCATCAATCAATGCGCCGGCGACCACATGTACGATTGCACCCATCCGCCCTCTCCGCTCAGCTGCGATACTCGGCGTTGATCTTCACGTAATCGAACGAGAAATCACAGGTAAGCACGGTTGCTTGACTATCGCCGCGTGCCAGGTCGATTCGGATATCGATCTCGGACTGCTGCATCACGGCCTTGCCCGCGGCTTCGGTATAGGCCGGGTCACGTCCGCCGTTGCTCACGATACAAACGTCGCCGAGCCATAGTTGGACCTGTTGGATCTGCAGAGCGGCGATGCCGGCGCGGCCGACGGCTGCCAGGATCCGCCCCCAGTTCGGGTCAGAAGCAAACAATGCGGTCTTGACCAAGGGCGAATGGGCCACGGTATAGGCAACCTTGCGCGCTTCCTCATAGTTTGACGCGTGCTCAACATGAATGCGTACCAGCTTGGTCGCGCCTTCACCGTCGCGCACGATCATCTCGGCCAGTTCGCGGCACACCTCTGCGACGGCCGAGCCGAGCGCCTGTCCGTCCTCGGATTCGATCGAATCGACAGCGCAACCGCTGGCACCGCTTGCCATCAGCACACAGGCATCGTTCGTCGAGGTATCGCCGTCCACAGTGATTGCGTTGAACGATGGATCGACGGCGTTCTCCAACAATTGCTGCAATACCACCTGCGGCACAGCCGCATCCGTAGCGACATAAGCCAGCATGGTTGCCATATCGGGGCAGATCATCCCCGAGCCCTTGGCAGTTCCCGTAACCGTCACACTGCCAGCAGACAGTTCTACCGATCTGGACACCAGTTTCGGCACGGTATCGGTTGTCATGATCGCGCGGGCGATCTTCGGCCAGTTCGCCTCATCAAGCGTAGATATCAGTGAAGGCACTGCCTGTGCGAACGGATCAACGGGAAGGTCTGCGCCAATCACGCCGGTTGAAAATGGCATCACCTGGCTCATCGCGCAGCCGGCCATGCCTGCCAATAGTCGACACGTCTCGCGGGCGGCGCGCAAACCGGTGTCGCCTGTTCCTGCGTTGGCATTGCCGGAATTGATCAGCAGAAAACGGATCTTGCCTTTCGCCAAGTGTTCTCGAGCCACAATGACCGGGGCGGCGCAAAAGGCATTGCGCGTAAATACGGCCGCGACCTGCCCTCCTTCCGCAATTTCGATCAACACCAGATCATCACGGTTCTTGTAGCGAATACCGGCGGCAAATGCGGAAAGGCGCACACCGGAAACCGGGGTACCGGCAACTGTGGTCATTTGTTGTCCCCGTAAAGCAGTTCGTTGTTCATCTCATTTCACACCCTATGGCAATCGAATGGCCGCCGTCAGAAGTAGAAACCCGGATCGACCCACCCCGGTTTGCTTGCCGGCCACGAGCAGTAAACTTGGCCGCCGACAGATCACTTTGTCGGCAACCCATAATAAACAGCCGACAACGGTCAATACAGGTTTATCCACATATCCGGCCCGCGACGCGCTCGATGAGATCGCGCGGAAGGACGATCGCACCCGGAGTTCTGATGGGACGTCCCGGCCTTGTCAGTGCTGGCGCCGCCAAATGCGGCACGACTGCGCAAGGCTTCGACGCCAGTCGAATCAGGGATGCACGGGCGTATGGGGAAACTTCACCGGCTCAGGTGACAAGCGAACCGTCGACGCATCGGCAAGCTATCTCAACGGCACCGCGTCGGCGCACGCGATTGCGGCAGCCAGCCCAGATGCACTGATTGTCATCAGCATTTGCCATCCCGTCCGTCCCGCC